>Ga0310834_100295_pt1 | contig 70073 bp, 59 predicted proteins | sample SM_ome_2_FD_201314 | JGI IMG/M metagenome (GOLD analysis project Ga0310834, IMG submission 201314) | Sorghum-adapted microbial communities enriched on stacked mutant (SM) sorghum from Joint BioEnergy Institute, Emeryville, California... ...
CCCTCGGTCATCAGCGCCTCAACGGAGCTCGGGCCGAGCCCTTCGATGTTCATCGCATCCTTCGAGGCGAAGTAGATGATCCCCCTGATCGACTGGGCATAGCATTCATCACCGCTGCAGCGGATGTCCGCACCGTTCTCATCCCGCACCGTCGGCGAGCCGCAGATCGGGCAGCGGTCGGGCAGGGTATATCGGACGGCATCGGGCGGTCTTTTCTCCGGAATGCTGCGCAGGACCTCCGGGATGATGTCCCCTGCCTTCTGGATGACCACCGTGTCGCCGATCCGGATATCCTTCGCGTCGATGTAGTCCTGGTTGTGCAGGGTAGCCTTGGATACCGTGGTGCCCGCCAGCTTCACCGGCTTCAGGATCGCCAGCGGTGTCAGCCTGCCTGTGCGGCCCACCTGTACCCGGATGTCCTCGATCACCGTCTCCTTCTGCTCCGGCGGATACTTGAAGGCGATCGCCCAACGCGGCACCTTGCTCGTGCTGCCGAGCACCCTCCTGTCCTCCAGGTTGTCCACCTTCACCACGGCGCCATCGATGCCGAAGGGCAGGTCGCCCCTTCTCTGTCCGATGTCCACGATGCATTGCCAGACCTCATCGGCGGTTGAGCAGACCTTGAAGTCCGGGATGACCGGGAAACCGATCGATTGCAGCCACTCCAGCGTCTCCGCATGGGAGGTGAACGTCCTGCCTTCCGCGATCTCCAGATTGAACACGAACAGGTCCAGCTTCCGCTCCTTGACGATCCTCGGGTCCAGCTGCCTTAACGTTCCCGCGGCCAGATTCCTTGCCGTCTTGTACACCTTGCCGCCGCTGACCTGCTGCTTCTGCATGATCATCTCGAAGGTTTCATTGGACATGTACACTTCGCCGCGCACTTCCAGGTAAGGCAGGTCGATCGGGAGCTGCTTCGGCACCGCGTCCATCACCAGCAGATTCTCGTACACCGACTCGCCTTCCTCGCCGTTGCCCCGGGTGATGCCCTCGACCAGCCTGCCCTCCCGGTATCTCAACATGACCGTCAAGCCGTCGATCTTCATCTCAACGACGAATCTGGAATCCGGCACCTGAGCCTTGACCTTCTCCACGAAGGCATACACTTCTTCCCTGGTGAACTGGTCCTGAAGGCTGATGACCGGCACATCATGCCTGACCTTCCTGAGCTCGCGCTTGACCGTCCCCCCCACCTTCTGGGTGGGCGAATCCGGCGTGACGAACTCCGGATGTTCGGCTTCGAGAGCCTTCAGCTCATTCATCATCGCGTCATACTCGTAGTCCGATATTTCCGGCTCATCCTGATCATAGTACCTCTCATTGTGATACCGGATCAGATCCCTGAGCTGTTCGATTCGCTCTTTCACTTCCATGCGGACAGCACCTCCCATATGATCATGCGATCTTCAAGCTTTCGTGATCGGGGCGAACTTCGCCAGCAGCTTCTTGATGCCGGTCGGCGCCGGGAACGCGATCTGCAGCTCCTGGTCGTCCCCGCTTCCCCGTACGGCAACCACCGTACCGATGCCCCATTTGTTGTGAGACACCTTGTCGCCTGTCTTCCATTCAACCGAGCCGGCTGCCGACGCGCCAGCCTGACCGCCTGCCGGAGTCTGGCTGCTCGCACGGAATCCGGCCGCCCCCCCGACGATCGGCCGACGGCTTGCATCCGCTGGGGAGGGGTAGCAGCCTCCAGTGCTGTTGCCATATCCGTATCCGCCGCCGAATGAGCCGCTGTCGCCCGTATATCGCTTGTACCCGCTGTACGGCGGCTCATCATCGAAGCCGAAGTCCCGCTCATAGGCATCGTACCGGCTTCCCCCGAAGCCGCCGCGAGCGGCATATCCGCCGATCACCTCCGTCACTTCCTCCGGGATCTCCTTCAGGAAGCGAGAGGGCAGATTGCGGTTCGTGCGTCCAAACAGAGTGCGGGTCTGGGCGCAGGACAGCACCAGCTCCTCCTCTGCCCGCGTGATCGCCACATAGGCGAGCCGGCGTTCCTCCTCCAGCTCCTCCGGATCGGTCAGCGCCCGGCTGTGCGGGAAGACGCCTTCCTCCATGCCGACGACGAAGACGTACGGGAACTCCAGCCCCTTCGCGCTGTGCATCGTCATCAGGGTCACCTTGTCCATCGGGTCTTCCGCCTCGTCATCGGCGAGCGCGTCAATATCCGCGATCAGCGCCAGATCGGTGAGGAAGGCGAGAAGCGACTTGTCCTCGTTCTTCTCCTCAAAATCCTGCGTCACGGACAGGAACTCGTCGATGTTCTCCACGCGCGAGCGGGATTCCAGCGTATCCTCCTGCACAAGCTGGGCGCGGTAACCGGACATCTCGAGCAGCTTCTCCGTCAGCTCGGTGACGGAGACATACTGCGACATCTGGCTCAGATTGTCGATCAGCTGTTTGAAATCATGCAGCGCATGCTTCTGCTTCGCGCCGATCTCGATCGCATCCAGCTCATCCAGGCTGGCGAAGATCGACTGGCCGCGGCGCGCCGCATACTCCGCCAGCTTGTCCAGGCTGGCCGCGCCGATGCCGCGCTTCGGCTCATTGACGATGCGCAGGAAGCTGATGTCGTCATCCGGGTTGGAGACGAGGCGCAGGTAGGCGAGCAGGTCCTTGATCTCCTTGCGCTCGTAGAACCGGATGCCGCCGACGATCTGGTACGGAATGTTCGACTTGAGGAAGATTTCTTCGATGACGCGGGACTGGGCGTTGGTGCGATACAGGATCGCATGGTCGCGGTACGAGCGTCCATCCTTCAGATGCCGCTGGATCTCGCTGACGATATAATAGCCTTCCGCATCCTCCGAATCCGCGTAGTAGATCTTGATCTTCTCGCCGTCGCCCTTGTCCGTCCACAGATTCTTCGCCTTGCGTCCCTTGTTGTTGCCGATCACACTGTTGGCCGCCTGCAGGATGTAGCCGGTCGAGCGGTAATTCTGTTCGAGCAGGATCGTCGTCGCGTCCGGGTAATCATGCTCGAAATTGAGGATATTGGAAATGTCCGCGCCGCGCCAACGGTAGATCGACTGGTCGCTGTCGCCGACCACGCACAGGTTGCGATGGGCGGCCGCCAGCTGGCGGCACAGCATGTATTGGGCGTGATTCGTATCCTGATACTCGTCGACGTGGATGTAGCGGAACTTCTTCTGATAGAAATCCAGCACATCCGGCACCTGCCTGAACAGCTGGATCGTCTTCATGATCAGGTCATCGAAGTCCAGCGCATGATTGCTGCGGAGCTTCCGCTCGTACAGCTCATACACCTGCGCCGCCACCTTCTTCATCGGATCCTGGCCGGTCCTGGCCGCGTACTGCTCCGCATCCAGCAGCTCGTTCTTCGCGCTGCTGATCATCGACAGGATCCCCCGCGGCTCGTGGCGCTTCGGGTCGAGATTCAGATCCTTCAGGCAACCGCGGATGACCGACAGCTGATCGTCGGAGTCGAGGATGGTGAAGCTCGACTTGTAGCCGATCCTCTCGATATCCTTGCGCAGGATGCGAACGCACATGCTGTGAAACGTCGACACCCAGATATCTCGGCCTTCGGCTCCGACCAGACTGGAGACGCGCTCCTGCATCTCCCTGGCCGCCTTGTTGGTGAAGGTGATGGCCAGGATCGCCCATGGCGGCGCCTTGCGGGTGGCGATCAGATAGGCGATGCGGTGCGTCAGCACCCGCGTCTTGCCGCTGCCTGCCCCCGCAACGATGAGCAGCGGGCCTTCCGTCGTCTGCACGGCCTCCCGCTGTCTGTCGTTCAGTCTCTGAATCGCCTCATGTATATCTACCGGTTGGTTCATGGGTTAACTCCTTTTGATTCTTATCCATACGTATCGGATGATATTCATCAGTCCGTGTGATATGCCCCTATCTGTGCACGAGAGTGCTGAGCGCTTGCTCGATATCCTCATAGATGACGTTACCGACGATGATCGTATCCGCCGCATCCAGCGCCTGTCTGGCCCTGTCGGCCGAATTGATGCCCCCACCGTAGAACAGCTGCGTCTCCTCCAGGTTGTCTCTCACCTGGCGCACCAGATCCATATCGCCGAATGTGCCGCTGTATTCGATGTAACAGACGGGCAAGCGGAACAGCTTCTCCGTCAGGTTCGCGCAGGCGATCACGTCCTGCCTGCCCAGAACGGCATCGGCATGTGTCAGTCTCGCCACCGTCGAATCCGGGTTCAGGATCACATATCCCTCGGGCACCAGCGAATCCCACGGCAGCATCTTGCCGAATTGCTTCAGCGCCTCACGATGCCGGCCCGTGATCCACTGCCCCTGCCTGGAGTTCAGGACGACCGGGATGAAATACAGATCAAAGCCCGGCACCACCGCCTCCAGATTGGAAATCTCGCTGACACAAGGTACCGCATACCGCCTCACCCGTGACAGCAAATCGATCGTATTGTCAAACGTCACGCCGCTGGAGCCGCCGACCATGATCGCATCCGTGCCGGAGTTGCACAGCAGCTCCAGATGCTCGTCCGAGATCGTCTTGTCCGGGTCCAGCTTGAACACGTGACGCCAATCGCGAATGTCCTCGCGCATGTCCTAACACCTGCTTTCCCCAGGGCCGCCTGCCTCGCAGGGCGATGCGGCGCCTGTCCGAATCTGTTGCCGATCTATGGCTCGTTTTCCTTCCAGAAACAAGTCTAATCGTTCTCTCCCATCATATCAAACAAAACATATGTTCGGCAATTGATTATCCATTTTTTCCATGCCATGATTCAGGTAAGTCAACTTGAAGGCCATGTTACCGACAAGGTACAACCTCGGAGCGAATCTCGGTTCTGGGGCTGTGCCTTTTTTCGTTGGCTGCCGAACCTGGCGGGAACAGGAGATCGGAGGGCAGGTAATCCGGCTTCGCCCCCCCGGTTGACAGTCCGAATACATGAGCCGAGCCAATCATGGGCAGGCATACCGCATATGGAAGAAGGGATAGGCCTTTCGCCTATCCCTTCGTTCATTGACCGATTGACAACTGTGTATTGCGTAATAATCGCGTTTTACGTCCAGATGCGCCTGATTACCGCTTCGCGCGCATGGATCTGCAATTCATATACGTCGGGATTGGTCAGCCGCCTCCAATCCTCGAACCCGAACTCGCGGTTGTAGTGCCTGATGATCAAGGAGAGCAGCCCGCCGTGCGTCACGATCAGACAGGCATGCTCCGGCCTGGCCGTTGCCTCCTCGATCACTGCAAGGCCTCTTCCGGTCGCCTCCGCGGATGACTCCCCACCCGGAAACTTCAGATCGTCATCGAGAAACGTTTCTTCATATCTCTTCAGCCAATCATCCAGCATGCTGGTACTCAGCACCCGTTCCCGCAGACGATCATCGATATGGATCTCCAGGCCCAACCTCTCGCTCAGGGGCTTCACCGATTGCATCGCCCGCACATAAGGGCTGGATACGATGCGCTCAATCTGCCTGTCCCTCATAAATTCGGCGAGTTCATCGGCCTGGCGCTCCCCTTCTGCTGTCAGCGGCGCTTCAGACTCCTGGCCAGAGGCCTGGCAATGTCTGACCAGATAGATTCGCTTCATCGCACTCCTCCCATCCATTCAAACTCGACCTCATGCCTGACGGGAATGCCATATGCCACCATGACCGATCAAGGGGATGAACGGATTTCATTTCCTCGCCTCGGTGATCGCATCCCGATGAACCCGGACCATGTCGAACCCGCGCTTCTGACAGATTCGAATGGCCATGATATTGTCATTGGACGTGATGAATGACCAACGGGCTTCGCAGCTTCCAGCCATCGATCGTGAAGCCGCCGCTTCGGCTCATCACATGCCCGGTCAGCTCCTGATAGATCTTCAACTGCTCCTCCCGATCCTCGGCCTTCATGGCGGCCACGAACAGCTCCGCAAACTCGCGGTCAGGGAAAGGAGCCTTCAGATACTTCACCAGATATCGCGGTTCTGTAAAATAGCTGAGCAACTGATAATAGGGGACCTCCTCCACGCAGAGCATGGAACAGTATTCACGGTACAGAAGCAGCAGCGATTGATCATACACGAACCGGAAATCCACTCTGCCATTTTCATGGCAGTCCAACAGATTGTCCAGAGCATCCCACAGTCCGTATTTCTTCAGTTCAAGGACCGGTTCAGGCAAAGCGGCATACGGCTTGTCCTTCCACTCCCGCGCCTCTTCGATCAACCCTTTCACGATCCCGGACTTATCCACATATATTCTGCCTGTCAGAAATTGCACCATGGACATCGGCCTGCGGTCCTGATGATCTTCCCGGAAATAGCTCCGGATCTGCTGCGGCGGGTTCACGAAATACTCGATCAGATAACCGTCCACCACCCGGTTGCCCCGCTCCCGCCAGTCACAATCCTCCCTAAGGATAATGTGAACATCGATGTCCGACCGCTTCGAAGGCCATCCTGTTACATAGCTTCCGCATACCAGGACTCCAGACACCTCATCCCGATCCTTCCAATCCTTCAGAAAATGTTCCAATGCGGCTTCCCAACCCATCATTGCTTCACCTCAACGCTGCTTCCAAGACCATTCTCTGCCCTCGCCATGTCAAAAAAGGGATGTCAGACCGTCAGCTCGCTCACTGAAGCCTGTACACCCCTCATGCGATCAGTCCACTTAACTCAACACAATCTCGCTGTCCGCCTGTAGCGTCAGCTTCACCGGCTCCTTGCCCGTCAGCTTGCGGCTGCGGCTGTCCGGCTGCGAAGTGCCGACGTAGACGGAGAACTGGCCAGCGTATACGCGCTTGACCGCTTCCTCGTCGTAGAGGCCGAACGCATCCAGCGGCAGATGCAGCGTCACTTCCCGCTCCTCCTGCGGCGCCAGCTGCACCTTCGTCAGCGCCTTCAGCTGCGGATTCGGCGTGCCTTCCCGCTCCACCTTCACGTATACCTGCACCGTCTCGCCGCCGGCCATCGGGCCGTTGTTGCGGATCGTCGCGGTGATCTGCACGCCGGCCTCCGTCACCCGATCGGTGCTCGCCTTCACGTTCGACAGCGTGAAGTCCGTGTAGGACAACCCGTACCCGAACGGATACAGCGCCTCCTGCGTCATATACCGGTAAGTGCGGCCCTTCATCGAATAGTCCGTGAAATCCGGCAATTCCTCGGTAGAACGGTAGAAGGTCACCGGCAGCTTGCCTTGCGGCGCATATTCGCCGAACAGCACCTCGGCGATCGCCCGGCCGCCTTGCGCGCCCGGATACCAGCATTGCATGATCGCCGGGACATGCTCGTCCGCCCAGCTGAGATCCATCGCGCTGCCCGCAAGTACCAGCAGGATGACCGGCTTGCCGCTCTCACAGGCGATCTCCAGGATCTTCTCCTGCAGGCCCGGGAAGCGCAGGTTCGGCTTGTCGCCGCTGGCGAACTGATTGCCCGTATCGCCCTCTTCGCCCTCCAATCCTGCGTCCAGACCCAGGCAGACGATGATGACGTCGCTCTCCTTGCAGACGCCCTTCACCTCGGCGATCCGATCGTTGCCGATGCTCAGGTTGCTCATCTTCTCCTTGAACAGATCGCAGCCCTCGGAATACAGCACGCGAACCTCATCGCCGAGATAGTCCTGGATGCCTTCCAGCGGCGTGATGTAGCGCGAGGCCGTGCCCTCGTAGTTGCCGACCAGCGCCCGCCGGTTGTTGGCGTTCGGACCGATGACGCCGACCGTCTTCAGCTTCTTCTTGTCGAGCGGCAGCAGGTTGTTCTCATTCTTCAACAGCGTCAGAGTGGCGCGGGCCACCTGCAGGTTAAAGTCGCGCATCTTCGGACTGTCCACCACGGTATACGGGATGGTCGAATACGGAACCTTCTCCGGCTCATCGAACATGCCCAGCTTCATGCGGGTCGTCATCAGACGGGTGACCGCCTGATCGATCTTGTCCTCGGTGACGAGCCCCTGCTCGATCGCGTCCTTCAGGAAAACGAACAGACTGCCGCAGTTCAGGTCACAGCCCTTGTTCACCGCCAGCGCCACCGATTCCACCGCGTTCGCCGTCACCTTGTGATGCTCATGGAAGTCCTTGATCGCCCAGCAATCCGAGACGACATGGCCGTCGAAGCCCCATTCGCCGCGCAGGATCTGCACCAGGAGCAGGTCGCTGCCGCAGCACGGTTCACCGTTGGTCCGGTTGTAGGCGCCCATGACCGCTTCCACCTTCGCCTCCTGCACGCACGCCCGGAACGCCGGCAGATATGTCTCGTACAGGTCCTGCTTCGACACCTCGGCATTGAAGCTGTGTCTCAGCCCTTCCGGCCCGGAATGCACCGCGAAGTGCTTGGCGCATGCCGCAGCCTTCAGATAGTTCTCATCATCCCCTTGCAGCCCTTTGATGAAACGGACGCCCAGCCTCGACGTCAGGTAAGGGTCCTCGCCGTAGGTTTCATGCCCGCGCCCCCAGCGCGGATCGCGGAAGATGTTGATGTTCGGCGACCAGAAGGTCAGACCCTTGTAGATGTCCGTATCGCCGAACTCCTGCTGCATATTGTACTTCGCGCGTCCTTCCGTGGCGATGGCGTCGGCGATTCTCTCCATCAGCTCCTCGTCGAACGTCGCCGCCAGGCCGATCGCCTGCGGGAACACCGTGGCGGTGCCCGCTCTGGCCACGCCATGGAGGGCTTCGTTCCACCAGTTGTACGCCTTGACGCCCAGCCGCTCGATCGCCGGCGCCGCATGCAGCATCTGCCGGATCTTCTCATCCAGCGTCATCTGCGAGACAAGCTCGCGCGCGCGCTGCTTGTACTCCTCGATCTTCTCAGGGTTCCTTTGCAATTCTGGCACTTGTCCTGCACCATCCTTCCGGAGAATAAGATAGATTGAATGCGATTTCAGTTGATATAATCATTATAGATGTGAGGACAAGCGGAATCTTCCCAATTGTTGCGCTTGAATGCTCAAAAGTTGCGATTTTGCATCGCAAATGTCCAGGAGGCGCGTATGATCGAATTTCTCGACGGAACCAGGGAAACGGTGATGTATCCCGAGCATTTCGGCATCCGGCTGTATATGAACGACAAGGCGGTCGATTATCCGGTACACTGGCATAGCGCGACGGAGATCATCATGCCGATCGAAAACATCTACACGGCTGTCATCGATGGCTCCCGCTACACGCTCGAGCCCGGCGAGATCCTGCTCATCCCTCCTGGCGAGCTGCATGAGCTGTTCGCTCCCCCATCGGGCAGACGCATGATCCTGCAGTTCGACAGCAGCCAGTTCACCCATATGAACGGCTTCGATTCCACGCTCGCCATGCTCCGTCCCTGCACGGTTCTGCGCGCCGGCAGGGATGACGAACTGCTCGGGTCGCTGAGGCCGATGCTCGGTGAGATCATGGACGAATATTTCGGCACCTCCCCGCTACGTGAAGCCCAGGCCTATTCGCTCCTGATCCAGTTTCTCGTCAGGCTCGGACGCAAGCTGCTGAACGATGGGCGCCTGGCCCGGCAGTCCGCAGAGGCTGAGCCGGCGAAGCGACGCAAGGACATCGAACGCTTCATGCGCGTGTGCCGTTATATCCGCGAGCATTGCACGGAGGACATCAGCGCGGAGGATGCGGCGAGGGAGGCGGGACTGAGCAAATTTCACTTCGTCCGCATGTTCAAGCAATTCACGGGCGTGTCGTTCCTCACCTATCTGAACCGGGAGCGGCTCCACATCGCCGAAGCCCTGCTGATCGAGCCGAACGTCACCATAACAGAAGTGGCCATGCGCTCCGGATTCGGAAGCCTGGCCACCTTCAACCGCGTATTCAAGGAGTACAAGAAATGCACGCCTTCCCGATACAAAATGCTGCACGGGCAACATATCCTTCCCTGACTCCCGCTTCCAGCACTGCGGAATGACCGCCGCCAGATTGTGCACGACGAGCACGCGGTCAGTATCGCTTCGTCGCTCGTAGGCCATGACTTGGTCGCACGCCATGTTCGTGCTCGCTGTGCACAAGCTGGCTGAAGCGACAGCAGCCTTCCCGTCCGCCGGAACAGGATCTGCCGAAGCTTGACAGCCGCATGGCTCCACATAATAACGAAGCCGTCTCCCTGCGTGGTTACACGCGGGAGACGGCTTTCTGTACATGCGGTCGATGATCGATCACCAGGATCTCAGGAACTTCAGACCTTCCTGGATCTCGTCGAGATACCCCATCCAGTTCGCCACGACCATCACGTCCAGGAACAGGAATACGAGAAGTGCGATCGCGGAGAAGCCGATGCCCAGTTTGTTGTCTCGGTCATTCTTGAGCAGGCGGAAGAATCCCCAGGCGATCAATATGGTGAATGCAAACATAAACAGGTCCCACAATTGGAATGCTTGTGCGAATGTGCTTGTTGCTGCTGCTTCTGCTCCGTCGGAAGCGGAAAAAAACATCTGTTGACCCTCCTTCAAGATCTATACGTTCGCCATTTGTATGTAATGTCAATTATACGGATCACGGTCTTTATATAATCGCAAAACTTGCGACAAATATCAAGTCCTAACTTGATTATGTGCATCTTCATTTATGTTATCCGTCACTTTGCCTGATTGCAAGCATAAAGTCGAAGATGTAACAAGTTTGTAAAAACTTATCGAACCTGCTCAGGCCATCAGGACAACACATCTGCGGGACCTTGCCTCCCCGCATAAAACAAGGGGACGTCCATGGCGCCAGCATGGGCTGACCGATGGACGTGCCCCTTCCTATGGTCCCGCAGCACAAGGCGACTGCCGGCATCGCAAGCGGATCGCAGTCGGCCCTGGCCAGGATCACTGAACCCCTGCCGCCATTCGCTCTTTCATCCTGGCGCGGTCGCGTTCCAATATCGGCTTCAGATACTTACCGGTATAGGACTTCTCGTTCTCCACCAGCTGCTCCGGTGTACCCACGCCGATCACCGTGCCGCCTCGATGACCGCCCTCCGGACCTAGGTCGATCAGATAATCGGCCGTCTTGATCACGTCCAGGTTATGCTCGATGACCAGCACCGTCTCGCCGGATTCGACCAGGCGATGCAGCACCTTGAGCAGCCGGTCCACATCCTCGAAATGCAGGCCTGTAGTCGGCTCGTCCAGGATATAGAACGTCTTGCCCGTGCTGCGGCGGTACAGCTCCGACGCGAGCTTGACGCGCTGCGCTTCGCCGCCGGACATCGTGGTGGCCGGTTGTCCCAGCTTCATATAGCCCAGTCCGACGTCATACAGCGTCTGCAGCTTGCGCGCGATGCGCGGCACGTTCTTGAAGAATTCCAGCGCATCCTCCACCGTCATCTCGAGAACCTCGGAGATATTCTTGCCTTTGTAGCGAACCTCCAGCGTTTCCCGGTTGTACCTGCTGCCCTTGCACACCTCGCAAGGCACGTAGACGTCCGGCAGGAAGTGCATCTCGATCTTGATGATGCCATCCCCCTTGCACGCTTCGCAGCGGCCGCCGCGGACGTTGAAGCTGAACCGTCCTTTCTTGTAGCCGCGGATCTTCGCCTCGTTGGTCGCGGCGAAGACATCGCGGATATCGTCGAATACGCCGGTATAGGTCGCCGGGTTGGAGCGCGGCGAGCGGCCGATCGGCGACTGGTCGATATCCACCACCTTGTCCAGGTGCTCCAGCCCGCGGATCTCCTTGTGCGCTCCGGGCTTCTGCTTGGAGCGGTTGAGCTCCTTGGACAGCGCCTTGTAGAGGATCTCATTGACGAGCGTGCTTTTGCCCGATCCGGATACGCCGGTCACGCAGATGAATACGCCCAGCGGAATCTTCACGTTGATGTTCTTCAGATTGTTCTCGCTGGCGCCGCGGATCTCCAGCCAGTTGCCGTTGGGCTTGCGCCGCTGTTCCGGCACGGGGATGAACTTGCGGCCGCTGAGGTAAGCGCCGGTGAGCGAATTCGGATGGTTCATCACTTCCTCCGGCGTACCTTCGGCGATGATCTCGCCGCCGTGTATGCCGGCGCCTGGACCAATATCGATCAGGTAATCGGCGGCCAGCATCGTGTCCTCGTCGTGCTCGACGACGATCAGCGTATTGCCGAGATCCCGCATCTGTTCCAGCGCCCGGATCAGCCGGTCATTGTCGCGCTGGTGCAAACCGATGCTCGGTTCGTCGAGGATATACAGCACGCCCATGAGACTCGACCCGATCTGGGTGGCGAGTCGGATGCGCTGCGCCTCACCCCCGGACAATGTGCCGGCAGAACGGCTCAGGGTCAGATAGTTCAACCCGACATTGCAGAGGAACCCAAGCCTTTCATTAATCTCTTTCAGAATCTGGTGCGCGATGAGTCGCTCCCGCTCGTTCAGCTCCAGACTGGCGAAGAACTCTCTCGCTTCCTCGATCGACAGATCGGTGACATAGGCGATATTGCGCCCGTTGACCGTCACCGCGAGCACCTCCGGCTTGAGCCGCTTGCCGTGGCACACCTCGCATGGGCTCGCGCTCATAAACTGCTCGATGAACTCGCGGATGCCGTCGGACGGAGACTCCCGATAACGGCGCTCCAGATTGCCGATGATGCCTTCGAACGGCACAACCGCCTCGCGCGTTCTGCCGAATTCGTTCTCGTAGCGGAAGGTGATCTTCTCGCCGTTCGTGCCGTACAGGATGATGTTCATCTGCTCTTCCGTCAGCTCGCTGACCGGCACATCCATCGGGATATTGTAGTGGCGGCACACCGACGCCAGAAATTGCGGATAGTAGGTGGATGTGCTGCCGGCCCACGCTTCAAAGGCGCCTTCCTCGATCGTGCGCGAGCGATCCGGCACGAGCAGATCCGGATCGACGATCATCTTGCTGCCGAGCCCGTCGCAAGCCGGACATGCCCCGTAAGGATTGTTGAACGAGAACATGCGCGGCGACAACTCGTCCATGCTGAAGCCGCATTCCGGGCAGGACAGGTTCGAGTTGAACATCAGCTCTTCCTTGTCGATCACGTCGATCACCACCGTACCGCCCGACAGCTTGAGCGCCTGTTCGATGGAATCGGTCAGGCGCGCCTGGATATCGTCCTTGATGACGATCCGGTCAACGACCACTTCGATTGTATGCTTCTTGTTCTTCTCCAGGGTGATCTCCTCGCTGAGGTCGCGGATCTCCCCGTTAATCCGGACGCGCACATACCCCTGCTTCTGAATGTCCGCCAGCAGCTTCACGTGCTCGCCCTTTCGGCCGGAGACGACCGGCGCCAGGATCTGCATGCGCGTGCGCTCCGGATACTCCATCAGACGGTCGACCATCTGATCGACCGTCTGCGAGCTGATCTCGATGCCGTGCTTCGGACAGTGCGGCTTGCCGATCCTGGCATAGAGCAGCCGCAGATAGTCGTAGATCTCCGTCACGGTGCCGACGGTCGAGCGAGGATTGCGGCTGGTGGTCTTCTGGTCGATCGAGATGGCCGGAGACAGCCCCTCGATCGAATCCACGTCCGGCTTCTCCATCTGACCGAGAAACTGGCGGGCGTAGGCGGACAGCGACTCCACATATCGCCGCTGCCCTTCCGCATAGATCGTGTCGAAGGCAAGCGATGACTTGCCCGAGCCGCTGATGCCGGTCAGGACGACCAGCTTGTCGCGCGGGATCTTCACGGTTATGTTCTTCAGATTATGGGCACGCGCCCCTCGTATCACGATATGATCTTTAGCCAATCTGAACATCCTTTCTTCCTCAGACATCCGCGTTCTGCTCGCGCCGGGCTGTGTTCCTCCCGCCACAGCGCGATCCATCACGGCCTGCTCCCTTCTTAATCCTGCGCCTTCAGCTCCAGCAAAGCGTCGCGCAGCTCAGCCGCACGTTCGAACTGCAGGTTCTTCGCCGCTTCTTTCATCTCTTGCTCCAGCCGTTCGATCAGACGCTGGCGATCCTTCTTCGACATCTTCGCCTTCGTGGCATCAGCCAGATAATCGGCTTTCTCCTCGGCCACCTTCGTCGCTTCGATGACGTCCTGCACCTTCTTGCGGATCGTCTGCGGCGTGATGCCGTGCTTCGCATTGTGCTCCATCTGAATCTTGCGGCGACGCTCCGTCTCCGAGATCGCCTTCTGCATCGACTCGGTGATCGTATCGGCATACATGATGACCCGGCCGTCCGCATTGCGCGCCGCCCGGCCGATCGTCTGGATGAGCGAGCGTTCCGCCCGCAGGAAGCCTTCCTTGTCCGCATCCAGGATCGCCACCAGGGATACTTCCGGCAGGTCGAGGCCCTCACGCAGCAGGTTGATGCCGATCAGCACATGGAAGACGCCCAGGCGCAGATCCCTCAGGATCGCCATCCGCTCCAACGTCTTGATGTCGGAATGCAGGTAGCGCACCTTGATGCCGATCTCCTTCATATAGTCGGTCAGATCTTCCGCCATCTTCTTCGTCAGGGTCGTAACAAGCACCCGTTCGTCCTTGGCGATCCGATCCCGGATCTCGCCGATCAGATCGTCGATCTGCCCCTTCGTCGGACGCACCTCGACGACCGGATCGAGCAGGCCAGTCGGGCGGATGATCTGTTCGACCACCTCGGGGCAATGCTCCAGTTCATACGGCCCCGGCGTCGCCGACACGTAGATGACCTGATTGATCTTCTGCTCGAACTCCTCGAAGCGAAGCGGCCGGTTATCGAGCGCCGACGGCAGGCGGAAGCCATGCTCGACGAGCACCTCCTTGCGCGCCCGGTCGCCGTTGTACATCGCCCGAATCTGCGGAATCGTCACATGGGATTCATCGATCACCACGAGGAAATCATCCGGGAAATAGTCAAACAACGTGTAAGGGGTGGCTCCGCGTTCGCGGAAGGTGAGCGGTCCGGAATAGTTCTCGATGCCGGAACAGAAGCCCACCTCCTGCATCATCTCGATGTCATACCTCGTGCGCTGCTCCAGCCTCTGCGCTTCCAGCAGCTTGCCCTGGGCGCGCAGCTCGGCGAGCCTCTCCTCCAGCTCCCGCTCGATGTTCTTGAGCGCGATGCGCATCGTCTCTTCCTTCGTGACGAAGTGGGACGCCGGGAAGATCGCCACGTGTTCTCGAGAGCCGATGATCTCGCCTGTGAGCACGTCGATCTCGGTGATCCGGTCGATCTCATCGCCGAACAGCTCCACGCGGATGGCATGCTCGTTCGTGGAGACGGGGAAGATCTCGATCACATCACCGCGCACGCGGAACGTGCCGCGCACGAAGTTGATATCATTGCGCTGGTACTGGATCTCCACCAGCTTGCGCAGGATCTCCTGCCGCGGTCGTTCCATGCCGACGCGCAGCGACAGCACCTGATCCCGATATTCCATCGGGGAACCGAGGCCGTAGATGCAGGAGACGCTGGCCACGATGATCACGTCACGCCGTTCGAACAGCGCGCTCGTCGCGGAGTGACGGAGCTTGTCGATCTCGTCGTTGATGCTCGAATCCTTCTCGATATACGTGTCGGTATGCGGGATATACGCCTCCGGCTGGTAATAGTCATAGTAACTGACGAAGTATTCAACCGCATTGTTCGGGAAGAATTCCTTGAATTCGCTGCACAGCTGGGCTGCCAGCGTCTTGTTGTGGGCGATCACCAGCGTGGGCCGATTCACCCTGGCGATCGTCTGGGCGATGGTGAACGTCTTGCCGGTACCGGTGGCGCCGAGCAGCGTCTGATGCTTCTTCCCCTGCTTCAGCCCCTCCACCAGCTGCTCGATCGCTTTCGGCTGATCGCCTTGCGGCTCATAATCGGATACGAGCTCGAACTTTCTATCGCTGATCATGAATGAACTCATGATATTCACTCCAGTAGGATGAGAATATTTGTTCCCATGCTGTATTATACTCTTATTATTTACACCATTGCAATATGGAAGGGTTTGGCGGCGAAACTTTCCGAACCTCATAAAAAAAACAGCGGGCACCTCCATGTCCGCCGTCCTGAGATCAGGCTGCCCGCTGTTTTCATACGCGCTTATCCGTACGAACTTGTCCATCCCTTTGTGCCATGCCTGCCGCACCATCTGCTGCTCCATCCTGCTGTCCTGGCCTGGTGCTCCATGAATCGCCCATGCTCACGGTTCCTGGAATGTCCATTACCCCGAGATGCCGCCGTCATGCGTCTCCTGATGGTACCGATGGCGGCCAAGCGTCGAGCGCATCTCGCGAAACATATTGAAGCGCTTCGGCTTGATATAGAACTCCGCGCTGTCATCCGGACACAGGATGATGCCGAGCTGATGATGATCCCCTTCAAACAAGGCGCGCTGCACGAAACGATGCTCGCCCCGATGGTCGATGACCTCCAGCCGCGAGAACGCCGGGTTCAGGCGCAGCGCCTGATGCAGCTCCTCCTTCGTCCGCACCTGCTGTCCGTTCACCTTATGGATCACCTCGCCAGCCTGAATCCCCATCTCCATGGCTGCACTTCCCGGCAGTACGGCGAGGACCGTCAGACCGCCGGCAGCATGCACATAGATCGGACTGCGCATGTTCTCGCCGCGCGCAGCGAGCCACAGGATCAGCTCATGAAGCGCGATCGTGAGCAGCGCAGCCGGCAGCAGGAGGAAAGGCACCCACTCGGTGAGCACTCCCAGACCCGCCACGACAACTCCGTATATCAGCAGCTGCCCTGCCGTTCTCCGGATCTTCTGCTTGGGCAACAAGGTGGAGGTCATGTTCGTAAATCCGATCATCAGCGGCATCGCCAGGAACATCCAGCCAGCCGACCACATCTCGCTGCCGCCAAGCAGCGGCGTATAAGGCAAAGCCTGTCCGCTGGCGGAGGACGGGACGAGCAGCAGCAGCGGCACCGGCCACAGGCCCTGGAACTGGTAGGAGCCGATCAGCTTGCCGCGCTTGCCCTCGATGAACACCGGCGTCGCCAGACGTTCTCCCTGCACCCGGATCAACAGAGCCTCCAGGATATGGGCGATGCCCGCAAGAACCAGAAGCGACGGCATATGCAGCTCGATCAGCGGTTCGATGAACGGGTAATAGCTCTCCCCCGCATCCAGCGGAACCCAGCCCAGGACCGCATGCGCGATGCCGAGCAGACCGATCACATAAGAGAAGCAGAGGAAGCGAATGCGAATGAGCGCGAGCAGCAGGGCCGCTGCCCACATATAGATGACAGCCTGGGGCTGAAGATAGGCGCCGATCAGCGCCATCAGCAGGCTGCCCAGCAAACCGGAAGCCAGTCCCCACAGCACGATGCGCACGCTCTCTCCGGGGAGGGTATGCAGCCTGCTGTGATACAGCCTGCGCTCGAAGAAGATTTGCCTGCGCATCTGCAAGAGAATGATCAGAACGCCGATATAGTAAAAAGGGTTGAGAAGCAAGCCGAGCACGGCTTGCCCCAACCTTTCCAGAAGACTGATTGCAAGGGCCATTGGTCAGTTCTCCTTTATGAATCTATCCCTAACGTCTGTCTCAGATATTGCGCGGCCGCGTGGAGCTGCGTATCGTTCCCGGGATCCCGGATCAGCGAGATGATGGCGTCCTCCAGCTTCTGCGCCGTATAGCCGTCCGCCTTGCCGGTCGCGGGCAGACCGTTGTCCTCCTGGAACTTCCTGACCGCCTCCGTCGTCCTGGCGCTGAAGTACCCGTCGGTGCGGTCCGTTTCGTAGCCCAGCGCGTTCAACATCAGCTGCAGATTGGCGATGGCCGGGAGATTCTGATCCTGTTCGAACACCTGATCCTTGGGCAGCGACATGACGTTGAAGTAGTCCGGCAACCGCACTTCCACATCCGGCGCCACCCCTTTGCCATCGATAAAATTCCCCTTCGGCGTCAGCCACTTGGCGATCGTGATCTTCATGTTGCTGCCGTCCTTGAAGCCTTTGGTATAGGTCGACTGAACGGTGCCCTTGCCGAAGGTCCGAACGCCAAACAGCTTGGCCTTGCCGTTCTCCTGCAGCGCTGCGGCGAGAATCTCGGATGCGCTGGCGCTGCCTTCGTTGATCAGCACGGCGATCGGCAGGTCGATGCCCGAGCCGGTTGCGGCCGTGACCTGGGTTTCGCCGCCGCGATTCTCCACCTGGACGATCGTCTGTCCCTCCGACAGCAGATGGTCGAGCAGATCGATCACGCTGTACAGATAGCCCCCCGGGTTGTTGCGCACATCGATGATCAGACCCTTCATGCCCTGTTCTCTCAGTCGCGCCAGCTCCTGCATGAATCGCTGGTCGGAGTTCTGCACGAACTGACGAAGCTCGATCATCCCGATGCCGGGTTCGACCATGCGCGAGAAGACCGTCTCCACATCGATGTCGTCGCGCACGACGACGATCTCGAGCACCCCTTCATGCCCTTCTCGCAAGATGCCGAGCCGCGCCTGCGTGCCCTTGGGGCCGCGGATCTTGGCGACCGCTTCATTCAGCGTCAGGCCGGCAAGGCTCTCCGAATTCACCGAGATGATGATGTCCTTCGCCATGATGCCAGCTCGCTCAGCCGGCGAATCCTTGAGCGCCGAGACCACCGTCACCTGGCCGTCCAGCATCGTCACCTCCGCGCCGATGCCGGAGAAGGTGCTGTCCACCGACGCGGTGAACTGCTCGGCCTCTTCCGCGTTCATGTATGTCGTATACGGATCGCCAAGCGCCGAGACCATGCCGCGGATCGCGCCGTCCAGCAGCTTCTCGCGGTCGATCTCTTCATAGTAGGAAGATTCGAGCATCTGGAGCACCAGCTCCAGCTTGCTCCATTCGGATGGCGTGAAACCGGAAGGAGTCGATCCGCCTTCGTCGGATACGCCCTTCACGCCAGTTTCACGGTCAGCACGGCTATCCTGGTTCTGCGCTTCGGAGAACGCATATCTTGATTGATCGAGAAATGTTGCTGTCAACATACAGCTGACCGCCATTGCTGCGACGACCAGCAGTACGACCGTTCTGCCATGAAACTTTCTCAATGCTAAGACACCACCCGTTCCTGTCCAGTCATACTTAGGTAGTATATGACCGGCTGCTTGGGTTTATTATACCATTTAATTCAAGTAAGGAGCAGGATCGACGGCGGTCTGGTTGATCCGCACCTCGAAGTGCAGGTGATTGCCTGTCGATCTGCCGGTCGTGCCGACCTCGCCGATCTTCTCGCCGACCTTGACCGTTGCGCCTTCTTTCGTCGAGATCTTGGACATATGCGCATACAGCGTCCATACGCTCTGCCCCTTGTCATTCTTGCCGTGGTCGATGATCACGTAGTTGCCATAGCCGTTCACCCATTGCGCCGCAATGACGATGCCGTCAGCAGCCGCCAGGATGTTGGTGCCGGCCGGCGCGCCGAAGTCGATCCCGGTGTGAGATGCGCCTTTCTTGCCCGTGATCGGGTCCACCCGCGTACCGAACCCTGACGTGACCGAATAGCGCTTCGGCAGCGGGAAGGCCAGCTTGCCAGCCTTGAACGCCAGCGATTCCAGTTCCTTGTTGAGCGCGGCCGCCTTCGCCGCCAGCTCCATGACCTCCTTCTGCGCTTCCTCGGAGATATGCTCGTACTCCTCGGTCTTCTGCTCGTACTGGGCGATCATGACCTCCTTCTGCTGGCGCAGCTCCTCGAGCTCCAGTTCCTTCAGCTCCAGATCCTTATACATCCCTTCCAGCAGAGCCAGCTGAGCCTCGATCCCCGCGATGATCTCTTCCTTGACCAGCTTGTCCGCCTTCTGCTCTTCCAGGATCGACTGATCCTGGTTGATGATCAGATTCAGATAACGCATGCGATCGAGGAAATCGGAGAAGCTCGTCGATTCCATCAGCACTTCCAGATACTTGACCTCGCCTTTCTTGTACAGCAGGCGGAGACGATCGCGGATCAGTCCGTCCCTCTCCTCGATCCGCTGCTCGACGGCGTTAAGCTCATCGTTGGCGTCCTGCAGCTTGACGGTCTCATCCAAAATATCGCTTTGCAGCCTGGTCATCTCAAGCGAGACTCTCTCCAGATCCGCCTTGACATCCTCCAGCTCTCTCCGGGTCTTCTCCTTGTCCTTCTGGAGCTGTGCCAGCTGTCTCTCGGCTTCCTTCTGCCTTCTCGCCTGCTCGGAGGCCCTCCGTTGGACATCCTCCAGCTGCTTCTTGACTTCATCGTAAGTTTTGGCGCTGCCTTCATTCGGGGTGATCAATAATCCGATCAATACAACGACCAGTACGAAAGGAATGAGCGACTTCTTCAACAATCTTACCTCCTCCTCATCCCTGTTATCCTCAATCGCCGGAGAGCCTGATGCATGAGGATCGTCTCTCTGGCGCAGGTGTTTCGCGAATCAAACCTTCAGATGCTTGCGCACGGACATCAACGTGCCCAATACGCCTATCGCAACTCCCAGACCCATCAGCAACCCGATCAGCGGAATCGCCACTTCGTCCAGCGGCTTCAGCTGGATCATCGACATGAAGTTGAGCCTCGATTTCGAGGATTCGATCAGGCGATGGTAACCATACAGCAGCACGCCCAGCGGGATGGCCGCGCCGATCAGGCCGATGCAGGCGCCTTCGATGAAGAACGGCCAGCGGATGAAGCCGTTGGTCGCGCCGACGAGCTTCATGATGGCGATCTCCCTGCGGCGGGCCATGATCGTGAGGCGGATCGTGTTGGCGATGAGGAACAGCGCCGTGATCGCCAGGCCAACGACCAGCACGAAGCCGACGCGATTGACCAGATTGCTGAAGGCGAACAGATCCTCGACCGTGCCTTCGCCGTATTCCACATCATCGATCGGAGCCGGCTGCATGATATCGTTCAGGGCCTCGATATTCCTGGCCACGGTCGCTATCTCTTCCGGATTCTTCACCTCCACGGTGAAGGAATGCGGCAACGGGTTGGCATCGCCCTGGAAGCCTTCCACCCAGTCTTCGCCAAGCGTTTTCTCCAATATCTTCAAGCCTTCGTCCTTGTGAATGAACGTGATCTTGTGCACTTCCGGCATCATGCCGATCTGGTTCTGTACCCGGTTGATCTCGCTTTGCTCGTCGATCTCCAGGCTCAGGTAGACCCTGATCTCGACCTGACTTTCGACATGCTCTGCGATGTAGTTAACGTTGGTGGTCAGAAGAACAAATACGCCGAGGATGAAAAGAGAGATGCCAATCGAACTGAGCGAGGCGAATGTCATCCATCCGTTGCGAACCATGCTGCGGAAGCCTTCTCTCAGGTGTCTGCCGGCCGTGCTAATCTTCATAACCGTAATCACCTCTCTGCTGGTCGCGAACGATGAAGCCATTCTCGATAGCGATGACGCGCTTGCGCATCGTATTCACGATATCTCGGTTGTGGGTGGCCATGATGATGGTGGTGCCCCGGTAGTTGATCTCCTCGAGCAGCTTCATGATGCCCCAGGAGGTCTCGGGGTCGAGATTGCCGGTAGGCTCGTCCGCGACGATGACCGCGGGATTGTTGACGATCGCCCGCGCGATGGCCACGCGCTGTTGCTCGCCGCCCGACAGCTGCGCCGGATAGGAGTTCTTCTTGTCCGACAGGCCGACGAGCTCAAGCACCTCTGCCGTGCGCTTGCGGATCAGCTTGGTCGGCGCCTCGATCACCTCCATCGCGAACGCGACATTCTCCGCCACGGTCAACCTCGGAAGCAGCCGGAAGTCCTGGAACACGACGCCGATGTTGCGGCGAAGATACGGAATCTTCCGCTTCTTCAGCTTGGCCAGGTTAAAGCTGTCGACGAATATCTGCCCCTTGGTAGGACGCTCTTCTCTATATATCAACTTCATGAAAGTGGATTTGCCCGCACCGGATGGTCCGACCACATAGACAAACTCGTTGGAATCCACCTTGACCGTTATGCCGCGAAGCGCATGCGTCCCGTCAGGGTATGTCTTCCAGACGTCTTGCATCTCTATCACAGTATCACATCCTGTATGTTGTTAGCCTTTAATAATTCGACACCTTTTGGCCAATTCCTTTAAAGAAGCCAAAAAAACAACATATTCCAACCAAATTTGATCCGTAAGTCTTATAAATCTGTGAACTTCGACTGAACTGTCAAAATGCGGTGAGGCCGAACTTCCCGGGCATATGAAAGGCTGTATTTTAATCGGTGGTGGCTTGACACCAATGGTCTGCTGGCGTAATGGAACGTAAATGCCTTATCAGCGTGGTCTTCCGTTCCTCGCTTCCGCCATCAGCAACATCGAAGATCAAACACCGCCAACAAAAAAACCCCGGCTCCTGCTTCGGAAACCGGGGGATCGGGTCACATCCTGTTCTTCTCCATGTATTGCTCCACCCATTCAGCCGTTGCCGCAAGCACAGGCTCGAAGCGGCTGATGGCGTCGCGCACCTGATTGGTCGCGGTGCCGCCGTAGACGTTGCGCGCATTCACGACGTTCATCGGCTGCAGCACGGTGTAGATGGATTCGTCGAACAGCTTGGAGAACTGCGTAAACTCGGACAGCTCGAGATCGAGCAGATACTTGTTGTTCTGGATGCAGTACAGGACGATCTTGCCGATGATCTCATGCGCCTGACGGAACGGGATGCCCTTGTTCACCAGATAGTCGGCGATGTCGGTCGCATTGGAGAAGTCCTGGCTGACCGCGCTGCGCATCCTGTCGACGTTCACCTTCATCGTGGCGATCATCGGCGCCATCAGCTGCAGGGCTCCCTGGATCGTGCGCACCGTGTCGAACATGCCCTCCTTGTCCTCCTGCATATCCTTGTTGTACGCCAGCGGAAGCGCCTTGATCGTCGTCAGGAGGCCGATCAGATGGCCGTATACGCGGCCCGTCTTGCCGCGGACCAGCTCGGCGACGTCGGGATTTTTCTTCTGCGGCATGATGCTGCTGCCCGTGCAGAACGCATCATCGAGCTCGATGAACTGGAACTCCGTGCTCATCCACAGCACCAGCTCCTCACACAGCCTCGACAGGTGAGCCATGATCAGCGCCGATGCGCTCAGGAACTCGATGATGAAGTCGCGGTCGCTGACGGCGTCAAGGCTGTTCTCGTACACGCCGTCGAAGCCAAGCTGCTGAGCCACGAAATGACGGTCGATCGGGAACGTCGTTCCGGCCAGCGCGCCGGCGCCAAGCGGCAGCACATTGATGCGCTTGTAACTGTCCTGCAACCGCTCAATGTCGCGCTGGAACATCGAGACATAGGCCATCAGATGATGAGCGAACGAGATCGGCTGGGCGCGCTGCAGATGGGTATAGCCAGGCACGATCGTCTCCACGTTCGCCTTGGCCTGTCCCACGAGCGCCTCCTGCAGCTTGTGCAGCAATCCGACGATCTCGACGACGCGCTTGCGCAGATACAGGTGCATGTCCGTCGCCACCTGGTCGTTGCGGCTGCGGCCCGTGTGCAGCTTGCCGCCGACCGGTCCGACCTCCTCGATCAGCATCTTCTCGATGTTCATGTGGATGTCCTCATCCGAGATCGAGTACTCGACCTCGCCCCTGCGGATGCGCTGCATGATCCTGTGCAGGCCGTCCTGGATCTTCTCGACATCTTCAGAAGGCAAGATGCCGCACTTGCCGAGCATCGCAACATGCGCCAGGCTGCCCTGCACGTCCTCCTCGGCCAACTCTTTATCGAACAAGATGGAAGCCGTATATTCCTCCACCAATTGATCCGTTTTCTTCGTAAAACGTCCGCCCCATAATTTCGACACGGTACATGACTCCTTTCTGAATAACCGCACTCATACATTCCATTATAAACAGAAATACGCCCGCAAGCGCAACCGGCGCCGCCCCCGACCAGGCTGCCCACACACAGTCAGACGGCCAGACCCTCATTCGCACGCGAAACCGGGTGGGAGGTTGCCCTGCCACACCCGGCCTCCTGTGCCATATGCCGTGAAGCGAGATTACTGCTGCCTGCTCTGTTCGACGCCGCTGGACACCTTCAGACGAAGCGCGTTCAGACGGATGAATCCGGTCGCATCGTTCTGGTTGTATGCTTGCGTCGGGTCCGCCTCCATCGTGGCTATGTTCGGATTGTACAGGCTGACCGGACTCTTCACGCCTGCCCCGATCACATTGCCCTTGTACAGCTTGAGCCGCACCGTGCCGGTGACGTTCTTCTGGCTCTCCGTGATCAGCGCCTGCAGCGCGGAACGCTCCGGCGAGAACCAGAAGCCGTTGTACACCAGCTCCGCATAGCGAGGGATGAGCGAGTCGCGCAGGTGCATCACCTCGCGGTCCATCGTCAGCGACTCCATCTTGCGATGCGCGACGAACAGGATCGTGCCGCCCGGCGTCTCATAGACGCCGCGGCTCTTCATGCCGACGAAGCGGTTCTCCACCATGTCGACGCGGCCGATGCCGTGCTTGCCGCCCAGCTCGTTCAGCTTCTCCATCACGCCCAGCGGGCTGAGGCTTTCGCCGTTCACCGCCACGCAGTTGCCCTGCTCGAATTCCAGCTCCACATATTCCGGCTGATCCGGGGCATCCTCCGGCGATACGGTGAGCAGATACATGTCCTTGTTCTCCTCCGCGCTGGCATCGAACCAGGGATCCTCGAGAACGCCGGACTCATAGCTGATGTGCAGCAGGTTGCGGTCCATCGAATACGGCTTGGAAGCCGTGGCCACCACATTGATCCCGTGCTTCTCCGCGTATGCGATCATCTCCGCCCGTCCCGGGAACTGCTCGCGGAACTCCTCCAGACGCCACGGAGCGATCACCTCGAGCTCCGGCGCGAGCGCGGCCGCCGTAAGCTCGAAACGCACCTGGTCGTTGCCTTTGCCGGTTGCGCCATGCGCGATGGCGAAGGCGCCTTCCGCGCGCGCGATCTCCACCATGCGCTTGGCGATCAGCGGGCGTGCGATGCTCGTGCCGAGCAGGTACTGCCCCTCATAGATCGCGCCGGCCTGAAACATCGGATAGATGAAATCTCTTGCGAATTCCTCGCGCAGATCGTCGATATAGACCTTGGATGCGCCGGTGCGCAGCGCCTTCTCCTCGAGTCCTTCCAGCTCTTCCTTCTGGCCGATGTCAGCCGTGAAGGTGATGATCTCCGCGTCAAATTTCTCCTTCAGCCAGGCCAGGATCACCGATGTATCCAGGCCGCCGGAATAAGCCAATACAATCTTCTTCGACATACCCATATCTCCCTTACTTGTGCACTTGTCCCTAAGTATATCACGTGCGAGGCCCGATCGTCGCGATCATCACGATCATCAGGACATGATCGCTGCCATGATGGCCTTCTGCGCATGCAGCCGGTTCTCCGCCTGATCGAAGATGACCGAGTTCGGGCCATCGATCACCGACTCCGCCACTTCCTCGCCGCGATGCGCCGGCAGGCAGTGCATGAACAGGTAGTCCCGCTTCGCATAGCGCACGACGTCGTCGTTCACCTGGAAGTCGCGGAACGCCTTCTCCCGCTCCTGCTGCTCCTGCTCGAAGCCCATGCTCGCCCACACATCCGTATAGATGACATCCGCATCCGCAGCGGCTTCCTTCGGATCCCGGTGCAGCGTGATCTTGCCGCCGGTCAGCTCCGCCTGCTCGCGCGCCATCTCGACGATCTCCGGATCCGGATCATAGCCCTCCGGAGAGGCGACGGCCACATGCACGCCGAGCTTGCTGCCGCCCATCATCAGCGAATGGGCCATATTGTTGCCGTCGCCGATATAGGCCAGCTTGATGCCTTCCAGCTTGCCCTTCTTCTCATAGATCGTCTGATAGTCCGCCAGCGCCTGGCAGGGATGCATCTTGTCCGTCAGCCCGTTGATGACCGGGATCGTCGCAGCGCGCGCCAGCTCGATCACCGTCTTGTGCGCATAGGTGCGGATCATGATGCCGTTCAGATAGCGCGACAGCGTCTGCGCGGTGTCCGAGATCGTCTCGCCGCGGCCGATCTGCAGGTCATGGCCGCTCAGGAACAGCGCATGGCCGCCGAGCTGGTACATGCCCACCTCGAAGGAGACGCGCGTGCGCGTCGAATTCTTCTCGAAGATCATGCCCAGGGTCTTGCCCTTGAGCGGTTGATAGACCTCTCCCGTCTTCAGCTTGCGCTTCAGATCGATCGCCTGCTGGATGAGATAGCGAAGCTCTTCCGGCGTATAGTCGATGAGCGCGATAAAATCGCGGCCCTTCAGTCCCAGTGCCAGTTCTTCCTTCTGACGTTCCGTCATGATCTGATTCATGCTGTTCCCTCCCTGGAAAGCTGGCTTTCAAATACCTCGGTCAGAATGTTCAGCCCGCGCTCCGCATCCTCACGGGTTAGGAGCAGATTCGGAAGCAGCCTGACGACATTCGGTCCCGCAGGCACCACGAGCAGATGGCGCCTGTGCGCCTCCGCGATCAGCTCGGCAGCCGGTCCCTTGCAGACGATGCCGATCAGCAGGCCCTTCCCGCGGACCTGTTCCACATACGGATGATCCTTCAGCCGCTCGCGCAGGCCATTCATCAGGAACTCGCCCATCTCCGCCGCGCGCTCCGGCACCCGATGCTCGACCATATAGGTCACCACGGCCTTCGCTGCGGCTGTGGCGATCGGCGTGCCGCCGAACGTCGTCGCATGGCTGCCGGGTCCGAACGCATCCCGCAGCTTCGCCTTGCCGAACATGGCGCCGATCGGGAAGCCGTTGCCGAGGCCCTTGGCCACCGTGAAGATGTCCGGCTCAACGCCATATTGCTCATAGGCGAACAGCGTGCCGGTGCGTCCCATGCCGGTCTGCACCTCATCGAAGATGAGCAGGAGGCCGCGCTCGTCGCACAGCTGGCGCAGCTGCTTCACAAACGTCGGATCCGCCGGGATCACTCCGCCTTCCGCCTGCACCAGCTCCAGCATCACGGCGCAGGTGCGCTCATTCACCGCCGCCTTCACGGACTCGATGTCGTTGTAGATCGCTTCGTTGTAGAAGCCTTCAGGAAGCGGCGCGAAGCCGTCCTTGACCTTGTCCTGGCCGGTCGCGGTCAGGGTGGCGATCGTCCGCCCATGGAACGATTGCTTGAAGGTGATCACTTCGTATTTGTTCTGTCCCAGCACCTTCTGGTAATAGCGGCGAGCCAGCTTGATCGCCGCCTCGTTCGCTTCCGCGCCGCTGTTGCAGAAGAAGACCAGATCCGCGCAGGTATGCCTGGTGAGCAGCTCCGCCAGCTCCCGCTGCGGCACGGTGTGGAAGAGATTCGAGACATGCCACAGCTCATCGAGCTGCTTCTTCAGCGCTTCCTTGACGGGCGCGAAGGCGTGGCCGAGATTCGTCACCGCCAGGCCGCTGGCGAAGTCGAGGTATTCCTCGCCCTTGTCATCCCACAGCTTGCTGCCTTCCCCTCTCACGATCGTGATCGGGTAGCGGGCATAGGTTGGGAACATATCATGGGTCAAATTGCCGTTCTCCAACGCACTCACTCCTAACTGATCATTTATCAGATCGATCCTTATTGCTGATGCCCGCGCGACTGAATCTGCAGTTCGCAGGCCATTACTGCTTCACGATTCGCGTCCCCAGCGGCTCGCCCCGGATGACCCGGCTCAGCACGCGAGGCTCGGCGCCATCGACGATGACGATCTCCTGCACGCGCCCCTGGATGCACTGCACCGCTGCGCGCACCTTCGGGATCATGCCGCCATAGATCTCGCCGCTGGCGATCATCTCGTCGATCTCCTGCACCGTGACGGAGGGCAGCACCCGCTTCTCTCCGTCCACCGTACGCATGATGCCCGGCACGTCGGTCACGACGATCATCCGCTCGACGCCCAGATGCGAGGCTACCGCTCCGGCGGCCGTATCCGCATTGATGTTGTAATGCTGTCCCGCTTCATCGATGCCGAGCGGCGCGATGACCGGCATGTAACCCATGCCGATGATCCCCTCCAGGATCGAGGCGTCCACGCGCGTCACCTCGCCCACCAGGCCGACCTCATGGCTGTTCGGCACCGGGGCGGCGGTCATCAGCCCGCCGTCGATGCCGGATATGCCGATGGCCCTGCCTCCCGCCCGGGCGATGCGGCGAACGATCTGCTTGTTGATCTGGCCGCACAGCACCATCTCCACCACATCCAGCACGCGTTCATCCGTCTTGCGCAGACCGTTCACAAACTCCGACTCGATATTCAGGGCCGTCAGCACCTGATTGATCGCCGGGCCGCCGCCGTGCACGATCACCGGCACCGTGCCGCTCTCCTGCATCGCGCGCAGGTCCTCGAAGAACAGCTCCGGCAACGCCGCGAGCGTGCTGCCACCGCATTTCATGACAAAACAGTTCTGAGCCATTCCCGCACCACTCCGTTCGATCTATGTCCGATAAGCCGCATTGATCCGCACGTATTCATACGTCAGGTCGCAGCCCCAGGCGGTTGCCCGGCCTTCTCCCTGATTCAGGTTCACGTGGATCTGCACGAGCTCACCCTTCAGATATTCGGTCGCCAGATCATCATCGAACGGCACCGGACGCGACTGCTGCAGCGTCACGATGTCGCCGATGCGGATATCGACCGTATCCACGTTGACCGGCTGTCCGGAGCGGCCGATCGCCGCGATGATCCGTCCCCAGTTGGCATCGGCACCGAACGCCGCCGACTTCACCAGACTGGAGCCGACCACGGTCTTGGCGATGGCGCGCGCCGCTTCATCGGAGACGGCGCCTGAGACATTCACCTCGATCAGCTTCGTGGCGCCCTCGCCGTCTCGCGCGATCATCTTCGCCAGCTCGCGGCACACGTAGAGGAATCCGTCCGCGAAGTTGGCCCAGTCGGCGTGCTCCGGCGTCAGAGGCCGGTTGCCAGCCAGCCCGTTGGCGAGAACGACGACCATGTCATTGGTGCTCGTATCCCCGTCCACCGTGATCATGTTGAAGCTCTCGTCCGTCGCCTGGCGGAGCAGGCTCTGCAGCTGATCGGAATCGATATTCGCATCCGTCGTGATGAAGCCGAGCATCGTCGCCATATTCGGATGGATCATCCCGGACCCCTTGGCCGCGCCGGCGATGTGAACCTCCACGCCATCGATGATGACCCGCACGCAGGCTTCCTTCTTCACCAGATCGGTGGTCAGGATCGCCTGACAGAACTGCTCGCTTCCGGCCGGTGCGCTGCTCACCGCGTCCGGCAGGCGGCTGATGCCGCTGAGCACCTTGTCCATCGGCAGCAGTTCGCCGATGACGCCGGTCGATGTGACGCCCACGAGATGCGGCTCAAGGCCGAATGCACGCGCCGCGGCATCGCGCATGCTGCGCGCGTCCTCCAGGCCTTGCTTGCCCGTGCAGGCGTTGGCGTTGCCGCTGTTGACGACCATCGCCTGCAGCTTGCCCTCGCGGCTGATGCTCTCGCGCGTCACATGCAGCGGCGCTGCCTGAAACGCGTTGGTCGTATATACGCCGGCTGCTGCCGCCGGCACTTCGCTGATGATGACCCCAAGGTCGTTGCGCCCGGTCTTCTTCAGCCCGCAATGCAACCCGCCCGCCCGGAAGCCGCGGGGCGTCGTCACAGAGCCGTCCGGCACTACCGTAAAGATCCCATTCGCCATTCTTACGTCTCCTCTGCCTTCCCTATGAAATGAGTGCATACACGGATCATAACCAACTGCAACATATTCTCCACCCACCGGCCGTCTCCTGCTGCTTATGTACCATCCTCGCAAGAGTTTTCGAGATCGGCGGCTGAGGACCGGACCGCTCCGGCGCCGGTGCCCCATGTGGGCCGCTCAAGCGCGGCCTCCACGCGCCAAGCCTATTCGCCGACCGGCTATCGTCAGCCTGCCCGATCCGTTACGGATAGACCGGAGCGAGCCTCAGCCCAAGCGTCTCGTCCCAGCCCATCATCAGGTTCAGATTCTGAATCGCCTGGCCGGCAGCCCCCTTGACCACATTGTCCGTGACGGAGATGATCGTCACGCGGCCGGTGCGGGCATCGACAGCGAAGCCGATGTCGCAGTAGTTCGAACCGTAGACTTCCTTCGTCGCCGGCAGCTTGCCCGCATCGCGGACGCGGACGAACGGCCTGCCCTTGTAAAATTCCCTGTACAGCTCGATAAAATCCTGCTCGGTGCGCGAGCCGTTGATCTCCCCGTACATCGTGCTCATGATGCCGCGCGTCATCGGCACCAGATGGGTGGTGAAGGTGACCACCACATCACGCCCCGCTTCCCGGCTGAGCACCTGCTCGATCTCCGGGATATGCTGGTGCTTGTTCACCTTGTACGCCTTGAAGTTCTCATTGACCTCGGAGTAATGAACGCCGAGATTGACGCCGCGCCCCGCTCCCGATACGCCTGACTTGGCGTCGATGATGATCGTGTCCGGATCGATCCAGCCCGCCTTCACCGCCGGAATCAGGCCAAGCAGCGAAGTGGTCGTATAACAGCCCGGGTTGGAGATGAAATCGGCGCCCTTGACCTCCTCTGCATAAACTTCCGCCAGACCGTATACTGCTCTCTGCAGGTAGGCGTCATCCGCCGCCTTCTTCTTGTACCACTGCTCATACACCGCCCCCGACTTCAGCCGGAAATCTCCCGACAGGTCGATGACCTTGAGCCCCGCGTCCAGCAGCTTCGGAGCCAGCTCCGTGCTGACGCCCGAAGGCGTCGCCGTGAATACGACGTCGCATTTCGACCGGATCAGCTCGACATCAACCGCATCCAGCGGCGCGGTGATGATCTCCGTCATGTGCGGATACCCTTCGGAGAACAGCTCTCCCGCACTGGAGGAGGAGATGACGGAAGTTATTTCAACAAGCGGATGGGTGAGCAACAGCCGGACCAGTTCCACGCCGCCGTAGCCGGTTGAGCCCACGATCCCCACCCTGAGCTTCTGCTGGTTCTCTGACATTCATGAACGACCTCCATGCTAACAATATGCATTATTATACATTTTATAGAATATTAATTCAATCGATATTTGTCGTCCCTCGGACCCAATTGCATCCAGTGCAGCTCCCGCCGATCTGCGGCGGCGGCCTGAAGGCGATGCTGCCATGTCCAGGCGATGCTCGCCGAAGCGGCCTGGCTTGTTGCCGGCCCAGGGAGCGGTATGTAACGAAGAAAGGGCGTCCTTCCGTCAGTCCTGACTGACGGGAGACCACCCCACTTCCCCTTAATCCAGGTCATTGCCCTGGTCTTTATTGATCTGACCGCGCAAGTAGGCATCGATGAACATATCGATCTCGCCGTCCATCACCGCTTGCACGTTGCCGGTCTCCACGCCTGTGCGATGATCCTTCACCATGCTGTACGGGTGGAACACATAGGAGCGAATCTGGTTGCCCCAGGCGATATCGGTCTGTTCGCCGCGAATCTCCGCCAGCTCCGCCTCCTGCTCCTTGATCTTGCGCTCATAGAGCTTGGACCTGAGCATATTCATCGCCCGTTCCCGGTTCTGGATCTGCGAGCGCTCCGTCTGGCACGCCACCACGATCCCCGTCGGGATATGGGTGATGCGCACGGCCGAATCGGTCTTGTTGATGTGCTGACCGCCAGCGCCGCTGGAACGGTATGTGTCGATCTTCAGATCCTCCGGCCTGATCTCGATCTCGATCGTCTCATCGATCTCCGGCACGACATCGCAGGACACGAAGGACGTATGCCTGCGTCCGGAAGCATCGAACGGGGAGATGCGGACGAGCCGGTGCACGCCTTTCTCCGCCTTCAGATAGCCATAGGCATTGTGCCCCTTGATGAGCAGGGTGACGCTCTTCACGCCCGCTTCATCGCCGGGCAGATAGTCCAGCACCTCGACCTTGAAGCCCTTGTCCTCCGCCCAACGCCGGTACATGCGCAGCAGCATGTCGGCCCAGTCCTGGGATTCCGTGCCACCGGCGCCAGGATGAAGCTCCAGTATGGCGTTGTATCTGTCGTACGGATTGCTGAGCAGGAGCGTCAGCTCGAAATTCTCCAGCTTGCCCGTCAGCGACTGGATACCGTTCTTCAGATCCTCGATCATGCTGTCGTCGTTTTCTTCCTCGATGAGCTCGGCCATGAGCTGCAGATCTTCATATTGGCCGAACAGCTCCTCGAAATCGGTGACGACCGACTTGATCGCGTTCATCTCGCTGATCAGCTTCTGCGCGCGCTCATTGTCATCCCAGAAATCGGGGGCGGACATCTTCACTTCATAGTCTGCGATCTGTTCTTTCTTCAGATCTAAGTCAAAGAGACCCCCTGAGTTGCTGTAATCGAACACCCGCATCCTGCAGGCTGCGTCTCAAATCTGCTTCCAATACCATGTTCATCCACCTCTTGAATTAATGTCTTGTCTGCTCATGTCTTCGACGAAGCAACAGCACTCATGCGGTCGTCGTCGCGCCGTGACAATGCTTGTATTTCTTGCCGCTGCCGCATGGGCAGGGGTCATTGCGGCCCACTTTCACTTCCGCGCGGCGGATCGGCGCCCTCGGCTTCGACTTGCCGCGATCGGCATTGGTCGAGACCGTCTGGGCTTCGGCCACCGCTTCCCGCTTCACGTTCGCCTCAACATGCGCCTTCATGATGTACGTCGCCACTTGCTCCTGGATCTTCGCGATCATCTCCTGGAACATCTCATAGCCCTCGAACTGATACTCGCGAAGCGGATCGGTGCCGCCGTAAGCGCGCAGATGAATGCCCTGACGCAGCTGGTCCATCTGGTCGATGTGGTCCATCCACTTGCTGTCGACCGCGCGCAGCACGACGACCTTCTCGAATTCGCGCATCAGCTCCTCGCCCAGCTGCTTCCTGCGCTCCTCATACAGGCGATGGGCCAGATCCTTCATCAGGCTGACCATCTCTTCCTTTTCCTTGCCCCACAGGTCTTCCTTCGTCAGCTGGCCTTCATGCAGGAACGTGCTGTTGCAGTAGTCGACGATGCCCTGCAGATCCCAATCCTCCGGAACATCCTTGTCCGAGCAATGGATGTCGACCGTGCGCTCGATCAGCTCGTCGATCATGTTCAGCACAATGTCGTGGATCTCTTCGAGCTCCAGGATATCGCGGCGCTGCTTGTAGATGATCGTGCGCTGCTGGTTGATCACGTCGTCATACTGAAGGACGACCTTCCGCACATCGAAGTTATGGCCTTCCACGCGCTTCTGCGCGCTTTCGATCGCTCTGGTCACCAGCTTGCTCTCGATCGGCACATCCTCTTCGAAGCCGAGACGCTCCATGATGTTCTGCATGTTCTCCATGCCGAAGCGGCGCATCAGATCATCCTCAAGCGAGAGGAAGAACTGGCTCGAGCCCGGGTCGCCCTGACGTCCCGCACGACCGCGCAGCTGGTTGTCGATGCGGCGGCTCTCATGGCGCTCCGTACCTATGATATGCAGGCCGCCAAGCTCCGCCACTCCTTCGCCGAGGATGATGTCGGTACCGCGGCCGGCCATGTTGGTGGCGATGGTGACCGCCCCGGCCTGACCCGCCTTGGCGACGATCTCCGCCTCCTGGGCGTGGTGCTTCGCGTTCAGCACCTGGTGCTTTACGCCCTTGCGCTTCAGCATCTCGGACAGCATCTCCGAGGTTTCGATCGAGGTCGTGCCGACCAGCACCGGCTGTCCCTTCTCATGGCGCTTGACGATCTCCTCGACGACCATCTTGAACTTGCTCTTCTGCGTCTTGTAGATGACGTCCGGCAAGTCGACGCGGATCATCGGCTTGTTCGTCGGAATGACGACAACGTTCAGACCGTAGATCTTCTGGAATTCCTCTTCCTCGGTCTTCGCCGTACCGGTCATGCCCGCCAGCTTGCGATACATGCGGAAGTAGTTCTGATAGGTGATCGAGGCGAGCGTCATGCTCTCGTTCTGCACCTGCAGGCCTTCCTTGGCTTCGATCGCCTGGTGCAGCCCGTCACTGTAACGGCGCCCGGTCATGATGCGGCCCGTGAACTCGTCGACGATCATCACTTCATTGTCCTGCACCACATAGTCCACATCGCGCTTCATGATCACGTGCGCCTTCAGCGCTTGCTGGATATGATGATTGATCATCGTATGCTCGTAGTCGAACAGGTTGTCGATGCCGAAGGCTTGCTCCGCCTTGGCCACGCCGGCATCGGTCAGCATGACGTTGCGGCCCTTCAGATCGACCGTATAGTCCTCCTCCGCGCGCAGTCTGCGCACGAACCGGTCCGCCGCATAATACAGCTCCGTGGACTTGGCGGCTTGTCCAGATATGATGAGCGGGGTCCGGGCCTCATCGATCAGGATCGAGTCCACTTCGTCGATGATCGCATAGTGCAGCGGACGTTGCACCATCTGCTCCTTGTACTGTACCATATTGTCCCGCAGGTAGTCGAAGCCGAATTCGTTGTTCGTCCCATACGTGATGTCGCAGTTGTAGGCGGCTCTTTTCTCCTCCTGCGACATGTTGTGCAGGTTCACGCCGACGGTCATGCCGAGGAACTCATACAGCGGCCCCATCAGCTTGCGGCCAACCTCCGCCAGGTAATCGTTCACGGTGACCAGATGCGCGCCCTTGCCCTCGAGGGCGTTCAGGTAGAGCGGCAGGGTTGCGACGAGCGTCTTGCCCTCACCGGTCTTCATCTCCGCGATATTGCCCTCATGCAGCACGATGCCGCCCATCAGCTGCACATCGAAATGTCTCATATTCAAAACACGCTTGCCCGCCTCACGAACGACGGCAAACGCCTCTGGCAACAAATCATCCAACGTCTCGCCCTGTTTCAGGCGGTTACGAAACTCTTCCGTCTTGCCGCGAAGCTCCGAATCGGACAGCCTGGCCATCTCCGGCTCCAGCGCGTTGATCGGCTCGATGCGCTTCCACAGCCGCTTCACTTCGCGTTCGTTGGCATCTCCGAATATCTTGCTCAACAAACCCATGGTCTTCAAGACCCCTTTCCCATATCAGTTCCGCATTTTTAAATTGTAACAATAGTATGAAAGCAGAGCAAGCATATTACATCATGCACCAATTGCGCCAGCTGCTCTATGGAAAAAGGAGCCCCGATCAGGAGGCTCCTTCGATCTCTTCCATAGCTATATCAGGTACAGAACCTTAACCACCAGTCCGATTATCTTGCCGGCTCGATCAGGCCGTACTTCCCGTCTTCGCGAACATACACGACGTTCACATCGTCGGTTTCCGCATTGGCGAATACGAAGAAATTATGACCAAGGAGGTTCATCTGCAAGATCGCTTCTTCAACATCCATCGGCTTGAGGTTGAATCTCTTCCGCTTAACCAGTTCGAGTTCGTCCTCGATATCATCTGCTGTCTGAACCGCAACTTCCGGCTCGAGACCTTCCTTGAACAGATCGCGGACGCCAGCCCGGCGCATGCGACGATTCACCTTCGTCTTATGTTTGCGGATCTGTCTTTCCAGTTTCTCTACAACAAGGTCGATCGATGCATACATATCCGAGCTCTTCTCTTCTGCGCGGAGCATGACGCCCGGCAGCGGGATGGTCACCTCGACGATATGCAGGCCGCGATTGACACTCAAGGTTACACTTACATCATTGTTAAGGGGAGATTCAAAATAGCGCTGAAGCTTGCCGATCTTCTTCTCGGCATATTCCTTGAGAGCATCAGTCACCATGAGTTGATCGCCGCGAACTTGAATCTTCATATCAATCCCTCCTTATACTGTACAATCATGATACCACACTATTCGTCCCACATCAAAAGCGGCGGAGCGCTTCTCAATAAATTTTCTCACAATTCTGATATTGTTGTGACATGGAAGAACATCCCCTTGACAAAATGAAAACACCCCGGACAAACCGGGGTGTTGGATCGCGATTTGGTAGTTATTCATCTATACCAGCAGCCTGGTGCAGGCTGGGGTGAATTAGAGTTTTACTACGTTAGCCGCTTGAGGTCCGCGAGCGCCTTCGACGATGTCGAATTCAACTGCCTGACCTTCTTCAAGAGTCTTGAAGCCTTCAGCCTGGATCGCCGAGTAGTGAACGAATACGTCGCCGCCTTCGTCGGATTCGATGAAACCATAGCCCTTCTCTGCGTTAAACCATTTAACTTTACCTTGCATGTAACACATTCCCTTCGTAATCAAGTGCGTGAAGCGTTAGCTCACAAGTTGACTATAACATTCGCCATACATAAAGTCAATTGCAGGAAGCACGAGCTGAGCAAAAATTGTATGCGTTTACTTGCCCTCCGCGCGGCGGCATCCTTATCATTCTCCACAGCCGATGTTTTTATACACAGGTTCCGCATAGGTTCTGAACAGAATGAAAGCTTATTTTCATTGTTATTCACAGATTTATGCACATTATCCACAGCTTTGTGGATAGGATAATGGGGATAAGGTGGGGAAAACAACAGTTGTGAATTGGGGCGGTTGTGGATAATGAAGAACTGGCAAAAATGTTATCCACAACCAGCCGCCGCGAAGCAAAACGGAACCGGTCTGGACCACGGGATTGGCTGATCCGTCCGCGATACGCAAAACGGGCTGTCCGCCAGTCAGCATGAGCCGACAGTCGGACAGCCCTGTTGGGATACACCGCGACCGGACTGCGATATGCTCTATACAGACTGCCTTATTCTTTCTTGGACATCATGGATTCCGCATGACAAAGATGGTTGCGCCTAACGGAATCGGCCATGCAAGGCCATCATATGCTGAATCATGCCTTGTTTCGCCTCATTCAGCAGGGGAAGCTGCTTCACGACACCCGTCCTGATGCCCAGCTTGTCACAGACAGGTCGAAGCAGATGCATCAGGCTCGGCCTCTGGATATAGATGACCTCAGGCATGGCCTGGACGCTCGTGAAACATGCGAGCAAGCTCCTCTGCAGCTCCTCCTGGATGGACGAAGGATGAGCCATGAGGGGCGGCAGCATGACCCCATGGTCGATATCCATGCACAGGCCCACGATCGGATAATATGGTCTCTTCGGGTCATCGACCGGAACGGGCAGATGGAAGACATCAAATTCCCATTTCATCCCGGGCACCCTGGGAATGCGCTTGCGTGCGGCCGCCATCTCCAGCTCGGATACGGCGAGCCGCTGATCCACCTCTTCCTCGCCAGGATCAACCGGCAGATCACCGTCCCGCCAGAGGATCTGACCTTGATGGAGCTCGGAGATCCGTGCGAATATCCTGCCCGTCTCCAGTGCCGGCAGCTCCCTCTGACCGAGCGCGACCTCCTGGCAGACATGGATCGCTTGCTGCAGGATTCGGATCATCATCGGCACATCCCGCTCGTCCAGGAGAGCCGCCACATAGTGAGGCGCCCGATCGTGGAAGACGGGCCATGCCTTGTGGCCGCGGAAGCCCACACCGGAGGATGCGACCAGCCGATATTCAGCCCCGTCGAGGTCTGCCCGATCTTCATAAGACAGCAGGATGGCATCCTGCATATACATCGCAGCTTCGGAACCGAACAGGCTTCCTTCTTCGTGTAACAGATTCAACAGGCTGCGCAGTCCGCGATCCCCGCGATACACGACGAGCCCGTACAATCTCCCGCTGCTGCCGATCACGCTGCAATAGCCTGTCTGCCCGCTTGCCGCATCGTGGACGGCGAAGATATCCGCTTGGGACATCCAGTTCCACGGCGCGAGCAGACGGTAATCCTTCGCCAGTTGGAAGAGTTCTCTCCAGCCGGCGCTCGCAGGCTCCTGGACCGTCCTGGATCGACGAGATGCCGCTGAGGAAGGGACACGTGAACCGGAGGCCCTCTTCGGAACCAGGCGGGAACGGGCCGCCTGCAATTGCTGATTGAGCTCCTCCATCAGCCGGGCCTCCTCAGCCTTGTCCGACGCCTGCCAGCCTTCATCCATGATCTCGAACTTGCTGTCCTCATCAGGAGAAGCGCCCTTCAGCTTGATGCAGATCGGACTGTCCATGTCCGGCGACTCCTCCAGGATCTTCTCCAGCTCGACCCGGTGCCGCCAGTCATCGCCAAAGTCATAGATATAGACGAGATGGTCCTTCTCGTGACGCAGCCACTCGGACAGCTTCTCCCTGCGCTCATGCAGGCAGGGCGGTCCCCAGCCATCCCGATCCGGGATGCCGATGAAGATCTCCGGCTTGCCATAGACCGGCACCATCATTCGCCGATGTTTCACCGCCTTGTCTTGCGGGATCTTGCGCACGACAAACTGATGCAGGTGAATATCCTCCCATTGGAAGGCGATCTGCAAGATCTCATGCAGCTGGGCGAACGTGATATCGGCATGAACGAGCAGCCTTCTCCAGACCGGCGGGCTGATGTCCTGCAAGGTAACTTTTAATTGGTAGATCATATTGGCTCCCCCTGATCGCAGCTTGCATGTCCGATTTGCTCCGATTATACCACTTCCTGAAACGCAGATGATCATCCTGACACCATATTGCGGAAATTTCTGTACAAAAAAGAACCCTCGACGGGTCCTTTTCATTACTTCCGCTTGTCGATATATACACCGTCCGTGATATAAGTCGGCGAGTAAGCGTTATGCTGAATGCGGTTCTCTCTCAATCTGCGCAGCCTTCCGGCGGCTTCCGACTTGAGCTGCATCATCCGCCCCTCGATGATCCTGTCCCACGCCAGCACCTGCCTGATCATCTCCTGGTGCCGATCCTGGGGCTGATGTTGCGAGCGCAGTTCCTTCAGCTCCTGCAACAGACGCTCACGCTCATCGACGAAACGCTCGAGCTCTTCATATTCCGCCGTTTCCAGCTGTTCGACCATCTCTCTGGTCATGTCGTACAAACGGTGAATGAGCTTATCCATGGGTTACACCGCTGGCATGCTTGTTGACGCTGGCGGCTGCCTGGGCCCAGGTCTGCTTGAGCTCCACGAGGTAGCCGAGCACTTCCTCCGCAGGTTCCACATCCTTCTTCAGATTGGCTTCCGTCAGTCGATGGATAAAGTAATCATAGAGGCTGAGCAGGCTGTCGCTGATGGGAATGCTGCGATCCAGGCTGGCGATCAGCTCATAGACAATGTTCTGTGCCTTGGTCAGATTGACGTGCTTCTTCTGGATGTCGTTTTCCTTGATGCCCTCAATCCCCAGCTTGCAGAAGCGGATCGCCCCATCATAGAGCATCAGCAACAATTGAGCTGGTGTTGCAGTCTGGACAGTCATCTCCAGATACTTGTTCTGTTGCATCTGCAGCACTTGATTCATATAAGGTGCCTCCCCTTGGATTGTCCTATCTCTTCTCGTCTATGAGAATGCCTGCCATTTCCCACATCTTCGCCACCAGGTCGAGAATCTTCTCAGGCGGGATCTCACGGATCATCTCGCCCGTATCGCGATCCAGCACCTTCACCATGATCTGCTTCGTCTGCTCGTGAATCGAGAATTCGAAGGTGGTGTACGTGCCGACCATGGCTTTGTTCGCTTTCTCGATCGCCTCGATCAATGTCTTCTCGCCGATGGAGATGTTTCTTCCCTCGAGCTCAGCATGCTTGAGTTGCTCCGTATTCTTGATCTTGAGCGCCTGATCCGTGGCAGATCTGTTCATATCGAATGTGCTGTCCGTCATGCTCCAGCTGTTTCCGCCAGTCACCGCATTCAATTGCATCCCATATCACCTCTATACGATCGTCGATGATCTCCATGAAATGAATGTTTAACCATGGTTCGATGTTAACCGGAGTTCAGCAGGTTCTGCTGCATCCACAAGCTCTGTTGATTCATCTTGTTCAGGGCTTTCTCCATCGCCGTGAATTGGGACCAGTAACGGGATTCGATCTTGGCCAGCCGAACCTCCCAGTCCGAGATCTGGTCATTGAGCGTGTAGATCGATTTGCCGAGGAGGCTCTGATCCCCCGATGTATAGCCCGGCGAGCCCGCCTTGTCGCGAAGGTCGGACAGCGTGGTGTTCAGCGTGGCGTAGATCCGTTTGCCGATGCCCATCTGCGCGGTATTGCCGTTCTTCTCGGCAGACTTGGTGAAGAGCTTCATGACGCCGTCGGGATCCTCCAGGACGGCCGCTCTTAATTTGTCCTCGTCGATCTCCAGCTTGCCGCCGCTAAGGTAGTTCCCGGTTGTAATCCCGATCTTCGAGATCTGATTCAGTTCATTGGCCGGGATGCCCTCGATCGGATCATAGATCGCGCGGCGCATCTGATTCAGGAAGTTGGTGATGATCGGATCATTGCGAAGCAGACCGCTCTTGGCCTTCTTCTCCCAGAGCTCGATCTCCTTCTCTTTCATCTCTTCCTTCTGCTCTTCCGTCAGAGGCGGGTAGTCGCGGTACTTCGGCTCCTTGATCAGGTTGGACAGCTGATCGACCAGCTCATTGTACTTCTCCACGAAGTCCTTGATCGTGTTGATGATCCCTTCGGGGTCACTTGCAACCTTCACGTACATCGGCTCCGAAGATACAGTGTGAAGGTTGAACTCCACGCCATTGATGGTGAACGTGTTCGACTTGAGATTGTCAACGACAATCATGTTACCGGAAGGAGGCGTATAATTGACTTTGGCGTTTTGCCCTTCAAATTTCAGACTCGAAGCCGAAGGATCCCCAAGGATCCTTTCCTTGATGAATTGTTGAACAAACTCCTCATCCGAGGTATCTTCATCACCATCATCGATCACTTTAAACTGGAACCAGCTGTCGTCGCCCGGCTCCTTGGCAGAGATGAAGAATCGGGAGGTCGTGTTGTCGAAATTCGCTCTTAACCCGAGTGACTCCTTGTCGCTGTTGGTAGCGTTCTGGATCTTCTGGGCAAGCGTCGCAAAGGTATCGCTCCTGGTCACCGTGATCGTTGCCGTACCCTTGGCTGTCTCAATCTGAAAGGAAACTTCCGGGTCGTTCTCCGACAACACCTTGTCATTCGCCTTGGCGTTCTCATTGCTGGCATTTTTCAAGGCATTGGCGGATGTGACCGAAGCCACCTTGGCGAGCTGTACCACCTCGATCTTGTATGTGCCAGGAATCGCTGACATGGTTGCCTTGGCGCTGACCACATTGGCATTGGAAGAGGTGGCGCTGTAGCCGCTGAACGTGCTCTGCAGTCTCAGCTTGGCATAGGCATCCCGAAACTTGGACAAGGACCGGTTGACTTCTCTATAGGCATCCCGCTGCCACTCCAATGTCTGACGTTTCTGATACAGTTTGTTCAGCGGCGCCCGCTCTGCCTGCATCAGCTGCTTCACCAGCATATCAATGTCCATACCCGAGGCGAGACCGCCAATTCGCATGCTCATAACCATATCCTCCTATATGACCGCATCTTGTAATATCTATCTAGTATATCGGTCAGACGAGCCCGGATTTTAAGACAGGATGCGAAGTTTGTAGCAGCGGGCAGGCAAGTTTCTCCGGACGGCAGGGCACTTCTCAAGAACACGGATGTTTGTTACAATTACTCAAATTAACGTAACGGAGGGGGATTCTCAATGAATGTCATCATCCGCAGTATTGAACAACCGACATACAGCATACACAAGAAAGACCCTAACGATTTCCTCATCAACGGTCTGATGGAATTGTTAGACCAATACCAACGGCTAGAAATCGCCATGAAGCTAGCCAGAGGAAGACGAAAGAAGGTACAAGGCGGCGGCTATGCAGGTGGAAAAGCCGCATATGGCTACCACGTACAGAAGGGAACAAAGCAATTATCCATTTCCCCTGAGAATGCCAGAGCCGTCCAGAGAGTGTTTACCATACGAAAGCAGTATCCGTCTTGGTCTCTCTCTCAAATCGCTTCGCAATTGAATCTGGAGGGCTTTCAGACAGCCCAAGGCAAAGAGTTTACCAAGGTTCAGGTCAAGCGTATTCTTGACCGCGAACCGTTCTACAAAGGGCAATATTCCTACGCAGATGTGACCTGTCTCCACGGTCAGCATCCTGCCATTATCTAGCATCCGATGAAGTGAGATATGGGAAGCGGTAGACTTACGTATCATTGCGAGCCTTCCCCCGTGGGGGCTAACGCTATAACTGACGCTGTCACGCTCCCATATCCCCCACTTCAACATCCAGAGGGGGAAACTATCATATGGCTTCTATCGACAGAACGAAATACTTGTTTGTTGGTGTTGATTTGCACAAGAAAACCCATGTTGCCGTTCTTTGCAACTGTTTTGGAGATGTCATGAAGCAGTTCAAAATTACCAATGCGCCGAATCACTTCCCTGCCTTCTTGGATGGCGTTAAAAAACATGCGGAGGGAAAGGACATCATATTCGGCTTGGAAGACGTTAACTTTCACGGACGTTCCCTTGCCAAGTTCCTGATTGCGAATGGTTATATCGTCAAGGAAGTCAATTCATCCTACACGAAAAAGAAGCGGAACAAAGGGACAAACCGTAACAAGACGGACGAATTGGACGCAAAAGCCATCTGCATGAACCTGATTATGGAGTATGACGCTCACCCTGTCGCAAATCCGCAAGACATCTATCTAGCCATCAAGCAGACCCTAAGCACCCGTAATAACTATGTGAAAATGGCGGCAAACATGAAACTCAGCCTTCATAATCTACTGATTCACCACTACCCGAACTATACCGACTTCTTCAAGGATTTGGAAAGCAAGACAGCAAGAGGTTTCTTCTATACCTACCCATCATGTGAAATGGTTGCCAACGTGTCGGCGGAGGAACTGACGAAAACCCTGCAACAGTACAATAAATCCGTACCGAAAGCCAAGGCGCAGGAAATCCTAGACGCTATTACTTCCAATGGATGGGCGGATAACGGTTACCAAGAGGAACGTAATTAATCTATCCGCTCCTATATCCAGTCCATTGAGCATTTAGAAGCGGAAATCGCCACCCTAGAGAAACAACTGGACAGACTGATTAACGAAACAGGATACCCATTGAAAACCATTCATGGCGTGGATACTGTTCTAGCCGCTACCTTCATCGCTAACATTGGAGATATTCGCAGATTCAAACACCATTCCCAACTTGCCAAACTGGCAGGTATTGCGCCCATTGAGCATAGTTCCGGCGAATCACAGAACCGATACAGCAACAAGCTAGGTAACCGTGAACTGAACAAAGCGTTTTACTCCCTGGCATTGACACAGATTCGCCAAGGAATCAATCCCCTCATGTACGAGTATTACCAAAAGAAAATCAAAGAGGGACGAAAGAAGAAACAAGCAATGGTCTACGTAGCTAGAAGACTGGTCAGCATCGTTTTCAGTATCATGAAGAATAAAACGCCATATCGCCCCCTGTCTTTGTTGAAGCGGAAGCGGTGGGAGCATGAAAAAGAGACCCTAGGAATCCTAAGGTCTCTCTTTGTTTGACTAGAATTAACGGAGCAGTTGAAGTACGCCTTGCGGTTGTTGGTTTGCTTGAGCCAACATTGCTTGGGCGGCTTGAGTAAGAATGTTTTGCTTCGTAAACTCCATCATTTCTTTCGCCATGTCTACGTCGCGGATGCGGGACTCGGCGGCAGTAAGGTTCTCTGATGCTGTTCCAAGGTTGTTAATGGTATGTTCGAGACGGTTTTGAATTGCACCAAGTTTCGCACGCTCAGAAGAAATAGTCTCGATTGCTGTATTGATTGCTGTAATTGCACTTTCTGCTCCAGACTTGGTTGTAACATCAACATTACTAATACCTAGTTTTGTACTGTTCATTTGGTTTAATGCCAAGTTAGTCGTCTGATTAGCATTCGCTCCAATATGGAAAGACAATGCTTCACCACTTACAGAAACAGCGGTTGCTGTAGTACTGACAGCCAGATCGGATTTGAATCCAATCTCGAAACCACCTACAGTTACCTTACCAGTATCGTTATCAGTAACTGACTTGGTTTCTACTATTTGACCGCTGCTATTCTTTACAGTAAATGTTGCATCCATATTAATTTCTGCATTAGCAGTACCATTCGCTGCAACACCCGCCGCAGCACCAGTAAGAGAGAAGTTTCCAACCTCAACAGCTGTAGTGTCCCAACTTGAAATGTTTACAGCCGCACCAGTTGCAACAGTTGCTCCAGAAGCATCTTTAATAGTAATGTCTACTGTTTTATTGGTAGAGTCGTAGTTAGCAAATTCAACCTTATAATCTCCGATGTTAACCACTTGACCAGCTTTGTTAGTAATTGCTGCAAGTCCAGTTCCATTAGCTGTTACATTGTTACCCAATGTTACACTACTTGTCTCAATTGTATAGTTGCCGTTTTGTAAGTTGGAATCAACCGCGGTAACAGTCGCAACCTTCGTATCCCCGGCAGTCGTAATTGTCGCATTGAGTTGAAAACTACCGTCCAACAGTTTCTTACTGTTAAATTCGGTATCGTTCGAGATTCTATTAATCTCGCTTTTCAACTGCTCAATTTCTTTTTGTAACTCAGAACGGTCCGTTGTAGTATTAGTATCGTTTGACGCTTGAACCGCCAATTCCCGCATACGTTGTAGAATGCTGTGAACCTCATTCAAAGCACCTTCAGCAGTTTGGATAAGAGAGATACCGTCTTGAGCGTTTTTCGACGCCATCTCCAAACCGCGAATTTGTCCGCGCATTTTTTCAGAGATAGCGAGACCTGCCGCGTCGTCACCGGCACGGTTAATGCGCAGACCGGAAGACAGTTTTTCCAGTGCCTTGTTTGCACCAAGGGTGTTGTTCGTCAACTGACGATACGTGTTGAGCGCAGAGATGTTGTGATTGATAATCATGTGATCTTCCTCCTTGAGATTACTAATTCTACATCCATGTGGTCAGAATGCCGATCCGGCGGTCGTACGCCCCGCTGAATCAGCCTCTACCATCTATATCGACAATTCATCGATTCTATTTAATAGGATTTGCGAAATTTTTTGTTCCGTTTTTATGTCTGGTTTTGCTGATCTCCCTTGATCCTGGACGCGAACCATTCCTTGATCACCTGTTCATCCACCACGCTCTGGACGGCTTCTTCGTTGGTTCGCTTGATCGCCAGATACACTTCCTTGCGATAGATATCGACCTGCTTCGGCGCCTTGATCCCCAGCCGGACGGTATCGCCCTCGACACCGATGACCACCAGTTCAACATCGTCGCCGATCATGATGGACTCATTGATCTTGCGTGACAATACGAGCATCAGATTACCCCCTATCGGCCGCGGATGATGGGCTTGTAGCGAACAGAGGATGCTTGGTGACATAAGGATAGTCGTGCAGGATGACCTGTTTCGCGATCCGCAGCTTCGTATTGGTGACGAGCGGCGCCTTCAGGTTGATCGTGGCGTTCCGGATCTCGTCCTTGATCGTGACGATCGCAAGGATCGATACCTCCTCCGGACCGGTCAACTCCAGTTCCTGCTTCACCGCATCGGACAGCTCAAATTCGTACGACGGCAACACCAGGATAGGATCCATCACCACGAAGGAGATGTAGCCATCATCGACGGACTGCAGATAGGAGATCGGCAGTTCCGGATCCGGGTGCAGTAACACGAACGCATGATGTTGCTCGAAGCCAGGCAATCCCTGCGGGAACTTGATGACCTTATTATCTTCAATTTCCAGCAATCCAAATCTCAATGTTTCCAGTTGCATAGCCCTATTCCTCCGTTACATACTTGGTCAAACCTGCATCCTGATGCCTGATCCCGAGATGGACAGCAGGTCGTGTCCTGCTTGCGGCGGAACCACGCGCCGTCAGGCGCCGCGCCTTCCGACGATGCGCAACAACCGGCCAGACACAGTCAAAAAAGAAAAGCAATAGATGCAACATCTATCGCTGTCAGATAACACGGTCAATCAATGGCGGCGGGATGATCTCCACCTTCGGATATTGCTGCACATACACCGTCAGCGAACCCCTCGTGAACTCCAGCTCCGGCTGGCGCACGGTATATCGATGTACGGGAGGCCGGATCTCCACGTCAATCTCCGGCGTATGCGCGATGTAGGTGATGTCCACATTGTCATAGCCCGGCGTGCCCAATAGCGATCTCGGCGTCTCGACCAGGGAATCCTCCACGGCGATATCCTCGATCCTCGTACCCTGATGAAGCGCGGCCAGTCGGTCCCCTTGCTCGGCGGTTCGCGCGATGCTCTCGAGCAGGATGCGCCTGCCCTCGGAAGCGATGCGATCCGACAGGACCGACAGCTGCACGTAACCCAGGGCGTCCTTCGCCCGGGTCTGATCGATATACAGTTCTCCCTGGGGCTGCCGGATCGAGAGCTCCGGACGTTGCTGCTCGATCTCCTGGATGCCTCGCGGTTGACGGATCTCGAATCTGTGCGGCGTCGTTTCCATGCCGAGCACCATATCCTGCGTGCGGATCTGGATCTGTGGGATGGTCGTCATAGGAACCCCTCACCGATTACCGGAGGTAGTCAACCAGACTCGGCTGGATGATCCTCGCGCCTGCCGACAGGGATGCCTGATACGCATTCTCCGCGGTCTTCATGTTGACGATCAGCTCGGCCATATCCACATCCTCGGTCTTGGACAGCAAGGTCTGCAAGTTGATGTCAATGTCGCCGAGCCGTTCCGCAGCGAGATCCAGCCGGTTCGCCTTGGCGCCAACCTGAGACCTGACCTCCAGCAGCTTGTCGAATCTGGAGTCCAGACGAGTCAACGCATCGTTCAGCGCATCAGTATCGCTGTTCGCCAGCGCCTGGATGATATTCTCCACCACGTAGAAGAGGTTGTCACTTTCCGGATCGGTGACCTCACCGTTCTCGTCGAGCGTGATCCCTTCGCCGAAGACATCTTTTCCGGTTACGTTCACGCCGATGTAGATGCCCTGACCGATCTCGTACTTGATCGCGCCCGTATCGATGGCTGTCACGTACTCGGGAGCGACGTCGTCGCCGTATGGCTTGACATTGGTCAACTGGCCGTTGAAGACGTACTTGCCATTAAATGAGCTGTTGGCGATTTGCTTCAACTGATCCTTGAGCTGAATGATCTCATTCTTGATGGAATCCAGCGAGACGTCAGGGTTCGTGCCGTTGGCGCCCTGGACCGTCAACTCGCGGATGCGATGGATGACATCCGTCACCTGGCCCAGCATCGTATCCGTGTAATCCAGGAACGATTGGGCGGAATCAAGGTTGGATTTGTATTGCGAATTCGCCGCCATATCGCTTCGATAGCGCAGCGAATAGCTGATCCCGACCGGATCGTCGCTTGGCCTGTTGATCTTGCGCAACGAGGACATCTGCTCGCTGTATCTGTTCAGCTTGCTCAGGTTGCTGTTCAGATTCTTCAACAGGTTCATGCCAAACATATTCTGCGTGACTCTTCCCACCATATGCACACACCTGCCTCATCCATTATCGTTAACGCCCAACTATGCCTGTGCCGTTGATCAGCTTGTCCAGCAGCTCATCCACCGTCGTCAGCGCTCTGGCCGCGGCGTTGTACGCATGCTGGAACCGGATCATATCGGTCATCTCTTCATCCAGCGATACGCCGCTGACGGCTTGCCTGCGCTCGTCCACCTGGATCACAAGCACTGTCTGATTGTCTGCCTGACGCTTCGCTTCCTGCGTCTCCACGCCGATCTTGGAGATGATCGAACGGAAGTACTCATCGAGCGAGCCCCTGCTCAAGGAAGGCTCGAAGCCGTCCACACCGGAGAACTCGATCTGGACATTTCTGGCTCCGGCGATTAGCAGGGCGATGTCGCTGTTGCCGGGAACGACCGTCTCCTTGCCTGATCCATCCTTGATGACGCGGGAGGATGAAGCCACCTGCTTCGGATCATTGGCGATGTCCGGGTTGAGGGTGATGCTCTCCGCCGTCAGCTCGCCGTATCCCGGTTTGATCGTGAAGAACGGCAGGCCGCTCGGCACACGGCTCGTTGCCGGATCAGGATCCGCATAGGTATAGCCGAGCTGATGCAGGCCGTTGATCCCTCTGACCGTCACCGTAAGATCCGCTTGCAATTCACGATTGCCGTTGGCGTCGGAGTAAGTTACGCCATTCAGCTCCGTGCCGTCCGGCAATACCGTTCCCTTCGGCAAAGTGATCGTGAATTCGCCTTCCGCGAGCGCTCTGACCATCGAGTCGAGCTGGGCGCGATATTCCTGCACATAATGCTCCAGGGAATAAAACATGCCATAGACTTCGCCGCTGTTCAGATCCCCGGAAGTATACGCGCTCTCCAGGGCATCATAGTCGACTGGATTCAGAACATTCGATCCGTCGACCAGGACCTGATTGCCCATGCTGATCGTATAGCCATTGGGCATCTCCGTAACGGAGATGTTCACGATCTTCGACAGCTTGTCGACCAGGAGATCCCTCTGGTCCCGCAGGTCATTGGCGAAGTCGCCGAATCCCTCGATCCGCTTGATGTCTTCGTTGAGAGAGGCGATCTGATTCAGATAGGTATTGATCTCGATCGCCTTGATCGAGATGTTCTGGGAGATGTCGGATTCCAGATCCTTGATCTGGCTGGCGATGTGGTTAAAGGCATCGGTCATCGCCAGCGTCTGTTCGATAAGGACGGCTCTTGCTTCCATGCTGCCCTTCTCGTTGCTGACGTTCTGCCATGCATTCCAGAAGTTCTCGATGACGTTGCGGAGCCCCGTCTCGGATGGCTCGTTAAAGATCGCTTCCAGCTTCTCGAGGGTATCCTTCTTCACTTCCCATTCGCCCAGATACTTGTTCTCGTTGCGAAACTGGTCATCCAGGAACGATTCCCGCACCCGTCTGACGGAAGTGACCTCGACGCCCATCCCGTATTGGCCGAGCAGGGTGCTCTTCGTGAACCCGGGCGCCTCGATCGGCGCCGCGGCCGCCGTGTTGACGACCTGTCGGGAATAACCCGCCGTATTCGCATTGGCGATGTTGTGCCCGGTCGTCTGCAGCTGGTATTGGCTGGTGAGCAACGCGCGCTTCGCGATCTCTATATTCGTAAAGGTGGAACGCACTCCATCCACTTCCCCTCGTCAGTTTGTTCATATCCGTCTCATGCGTTCAGATAGCCTTCATGCCTTGCGGTCGAACAGCCCCGTCCGTTTCTTCACCTGCTGTTCGTCGGTGGGCTTCTGATACATCATGTCCTGTTCCGGCGCATCCGTCAGGATGTCGATCTGGAATGAGATATAATCAAGCGATTGCTGGATCAATTGACGATTCAGCTCATTGTTCTCCCGCAGCCTGCTGATCGTCTCCACCAGCTTCTGACGCTCCTTCGCGATCCGGTTCCGCTCAGCCTCATGGCGATCAGGCATGACCTGCATCAGGTCGCTGATCGTATGGGATTCACCCAGTTCGACGCCGAACGCTGCGGCAGCCTGCACCACAGACTGCCTCATGAGGATCTCCAGTCTCGTGATCTCCTTCACCAGGGCGTTCTCCTCCGCGGTGATCTTCATCAGATCGTCCACCCGGTCGTGAATCACGACGTCCCGTTTCACTTCAGACAGCGCCAGCAGCCTCTCATGCCGCTCCGTCAATTGTTCAAGTATCTCCATCAGCTGTGTGATCGCCATGATCTGTGGTCACCTTTCCATCTCAGGCATGTCTGTCTCTGGACGACGAAGAGTCGGAAGCCCCGTCCAGGATGGCTTCACTTGCGATCATTCCGGTTCGTTCGTCAGATAGCGCAGCAGCTTCTCCGCGATCAGACCGGACGGGACATGATAAGTCCCCTCCTGCACAGCCTTCTTCAGCTCCGCGATGCGCTCCGCCCGTTCCGGATCGTGGCTGGCCTGAGCCTCCAGAAGCTCCTTCGCCTGCGAGGAGATCTGCACCTGATCTTTCATGGATTGCCTGTTCTTCACCATGCTGCCGGGCGTTGTTTCGTTCGTTTTGCGATATGGATTGACGGATCCGACTCGATTGAATTCATTGATCTTCATAAACTGCTCTCACCTCACGATTCCGCAAAAAAGAAAAACCGATAATCCTATACTCATTATCGGTTGACATAGATGGATTGTTTATAGTTTTCACTTTTCCGGATAGAAATATTAACCGGTTTCAGGATTGTTTGTCATCGTGACCGGATTGGTCGATGGGCGCTTCTCCCCCTGCATCGATGACATGCATCCGCTTCCGGCAGGATGAATGTTCATGACCGCAAGATCATAACTTGGGGTCTTTGTCTGTCTTGATCCTGTACGCCGGTCCTGACCATTGCGGACGAGGTTGCTCCTTCTCCCGACGCGATTCCAGCTGCTGCTGGATCTTCCGGGCTTCCCTTGCAAACTTCTTCCGGCATTCCTCGCACAGGTTGCCGGACTGGATCGGAGTCCCGCAAGATTCGCATGGATAGCCGAGATTCGGCGCATTGATCAGCGCGAATCGGTCCTCACGGATGAACTTCGTGATCTGGCGAATGGATACCCCCGTTGCCTCGCTCAGTTCATGGATGCTTGCGCCCCGATTGTCTCGCAGATATTCCACGCAGCGAAGGTATTCCTGCTCAACTTCTCGCTTGCAGGTAGCGCAGACGTCGCTGATTCCCCTCGCGAAGATCTTGCCGCAACGCGGACAATTGGCGATGTTCAGATTCATTGGCTCCGCCCTCCACAAGTAAGACCAGTCCACAAATGCTCGAATCAGCATCTTGCCTGGCCATCACAGCTTGTTCGATCTATTTAAATTTTACTACAACTGTTCTGAAAAGTATATGAATACTGTCGAGGATTGACGATTAAGGAGTTTCACAGGCAGGTTGTCCGGCTGGCGGCTGCGGTCGCGCAGGGACCGCCTGACTGCGCGGTCACCGCTTACCTCGCCCAGGTTACGCTGTATATCGGGACCCGCAGCTCCGCATGCAGGACGCGCGCGCACTCGTGCAAGGTGCTGCCGGTGGTGTAGACGTCATCGACGATCACGATGGCATCGGGTCTGACGCCTCGCGCAGTTGGCGGGCCGTCCATAACTTCACCAGGCATGGCGCCCTTCAGCATCCCTCCGTTCGCCGGGTCAGTCCCCGATGCGGCTCCACCTGTGATGCCACTCTCCGGCCGGGCATCGTCAGCCGTTCCGCTGCTCGATCTGCCTCCCGGCAACCTGCCGATCTGAGGCAAGGCGATGGCAGGCATGGCTCCCTCCAGCGATCCTCCTCCCGATGCGCCACTCTCCAGCAGAGGATCAGCTCCCGGCAACTCGTCACGCAACACGGCGAACGCGCCGCGCAGATCCCTGATCCGTTCTAGCCGCGTCTTCTGACTCTGACGGCTCGTGTGACGAATGCGGCGCAGCAGGCGAACATACGGCAGACGATGCCGCGCCGCCAGGCTCTCGGCCAGCCTCTCCGCCTGATTGAAGCCCCGCTCCTGCATACGCAGGTCGCTGATCGGCACGCTGGTGATGAGCGGACGGAACGGTCGGCAGTCCGGACTGACACCCTGTACCAGCTGCAGATAGGCATAATCGAGCATCAGCGAGAGGATCTGGTGCAGCCGTTCGTTCCCTTGATATTTGTAGGCGGACAGCCATTCCTTCATCTGCCTGCTGTATTGGACGGCGGAACGGTTCATGAGCAGCTTCGGGTGCGACCTGCGCGGGCAATCGGGACACTCGACCGCTCTGCCGCAGCTCGGGCATCGCGCCTCGCGGATCCATGGCACTGCGGTCAGACAGCGGGCGCACAGCAGCGGACGAAGCGAGCGGAGAACCTGTTCCAGGCCTGGAGGGCCGGTCATCGGCGCGTGCCCGGGGGCTGAGTCAACCGGGCGCATCCGCATGCCGCAGATCGCGCACTCCTGGCTGGCGCCAAGCAGCATCGATGATGCCGCTGGCAGGAGACGATCAGCGAACGGGCGGATCCATCGGAGCATGGGCATCCTCCTTTCCGGCGCCTGGTTCGGTTGAACGGCGTCGCGCCGCGACTGGCCGGGACCGGACCGCCTCGATCGCGCCTGCCATCGCCCGAGCGAGCTTGTCCAGCATGCCCGGCGCGTCCGGCCGGAACCATCCGCTCCACGGGCTGGACGATCCATGCTCGCTCTCCGTTAGCAGGCCGCGCCTCCGCGCGAGGGCATTCATCGCGCGGATATGACGGACGGCCCGCATCTGCCCGTCCGTCCGTTCGCGGGCGACGAACCAGACTCGCCCGCATGGATCATCGGCCGAGCGCCCGGCTCGCCCGGCCATCTGCACCAGCGCCGCTTCGTCGAAGAGATCCGCATCCGCATCGAGCACGTACACGTCGCTGCGCGGGATCGTCACGCCGCGCTCGAGGATCGTCGTCGTCACGAGGATGCGGATCTCGCCGGCGCGGAAGCGGCGCACCCGGCTCGCGCGTTCTTCGTCGCGCGAGGACGTACCGTCGACGGCCGCGGCGTCGACGGTACCGGCACACGCCTGGCGCAGCAGGCGTGTGAGCGGCTCGACGTGTTCGATGCGCGGCACGAACACGAACACCTGCGCGCCGCGCTTCAGCGACCCGTCGAGCGCGGCGGAGAGCGCCCCCGGCAGGCTGCCGCTGCCGAGGGCAGCCTTAAGGCCGCGATAGCGCAGCAGTCGCGGCTCGGGCAAGGGGTGCCGGTGGTGCCGCACCGGCACCATGGCATGAGGCAGGCGGCGCCGCCTCATGGCGAGCTGCTGCTCCCGCGGCGGCGTCGCCGTGAGCAGCACCGTCTTGCCGCGCGGCTTGCAGGCGCGGCGGGCTGCGAAGGCGAGCATCGGATTATTATGGTAGGGAAACGCGTCAAGCTCGTCCAGGATGACCAGATCGAAGCAACTGTCGAGCCTCAGCAGCTGATGGGTGGTCGCCACCGTGATCTCCCCCGTCTCCCAGCGATCTTCGCTGCCACCGTACAACGCCACCACCTTCCTGCCCGCAAATGCCTTCTCCAGTCTAGGCGCCAGCTCCAGCACCACATCACGCCGCGGAGCCGCGAGCAGCACACGGCCCCCGATCCCAAGCACATCCTCCACCAGCGGATACACCATCTCCGTCTTGCCCGCGCCTGTCACCGCCCAGATCAGGAACTGCTCTCCCTCACGCTGCGCCGGCTGCCGGATATAGGCCAGCGCTTCCCGCGATGCGCTCTCCTGTGCAGGACTTAACCCCCACTTGGCAAGCAGGGTTCGCGTATCCAGGCAGTCCGGCAGCACCTTCCTGTCCTTGCTGGCCTGCCGCGCGCCGGAGCCTGTTCGGACATCGTTCTCGGACCGCACTACGACGAATAAGGAACATTCCCTCACCCGCCCCATCTGCAAGCATGCCTCACAGTAAACGCACAACTGCCCGCACACCGCGCACATGGTCTCATGATGCTGCTCCCAGCCGCTGTTGCATCTGCCGCATCTCAGCAGCTTGCGTTCCGCGCGGCGTCCGTTCCCGGACAACTCCTGGAGCCTGGATTCCGCCCGGGTGCCGCCGCTGCTCATCCTCATCCACGCCAGCGTGTCCGATCGAGCCGGCGGCTGGCGCCAACTGTACCGATCCCTCCTCTGTCGGGTCACCATGCCGCTGGCCAGGTCGATCCGCTCCTGCAGGATGAGCATCTGCAGGATCGATCGGTCGGTGTCATCCGTTTCATCTCCGATCAGCCCGATATCCAGACACAGCCTGCGATATTCCGTATACAGCAGCCTCCATCCGTCCAGTCTGCGCATCAGTTCCCGCAGGAGCGCCGAGTCACACCCGAGCGCGGCTTCCAGCGATGGGAAGGGCTTGTCCGATTCCCGGCTCCCGATCGGGCCTCGCATCATTCCATCACCAAGATCGCAAGCCAGCCACGTTCGGCTCCTCTTCCCCACCTGCACGGACGAACCCAAGGCTTCCAGGAGTTGCCCAGCCAGCCCAGCCGTCTGCCACTCCCGTCTGGTGATCGTCCGCCACGCCGGACCGTTGCCTGACTCTCCGTCCGCCTCCCCTTCCGGTTGATAACGTCCCTCGCGCCAGGCCAGCGCTTCCCGGACACGCGCGGGCTTCGCATACACCCGCAGGCTCACCTCGGACGATCCATGGACAGCGAACCAATATGTACAATCAATCGCCATGTCCAGGCTGAACCTTCGCTCAATCCCGCCGGTTCGCATCACCTCGTATAAGGTCACGAGCATTTGCACCACCCCCAGATCATGATTCGGGATCTCCCCATCATGCCTCCCGCTATCACCAGGTCCGCCGACCTACACCAGGATTCGCCAAGGCGCCTGGTGCTCCAGGCAGCGGAAGTCCATAAGCGCGCGATTGAGCATCAGAACTTCCGCCCACCTGAATCCGAAAGCCGCCAACTCCGCTTCACACCTCACAGATCCAGCAACAGCGTCGTAAGCCGATCATCCAGCCGGTTCATATAGATGACGGTGATCCTCTCCCGTCTGTCGCCGCTGCTTCTGTGCCTGTCCTCCGCCGACCTGTCGTTCCGATCATCGCGATCACAAGCCGTTCTCACCTGTTGCTTCATATGGTTCAGCCAGACTTCCGTTTCCAGCCAGTTGCGTGACCGGACCACGCCCATGCTGCCGTCGCGATCGAGGCGCTCGATGATCGGGATCGTCTGATCCTCCGAGCTTTCATCGACCACCGTGATCCTCGTATAGATGCCGCGCAGCTTCGACAGCCATGTGATCGCTCTTAGCGCATATTCCGCCTGTTGTTCGTTGTTTCTCGTCACGAGCACATAATGGCGGGACGGCTCGCGCAAGCGCGGGAACCAATGATAGACCGCGTGTACCAGAACCGCACTGATCAGGTAGCTGCCGATCACCAGGAGTGTAAATTCAACCATCGCGTCTACCTCCCTCGGAATATAGCACCATTATATGCCGCAGCTCTGTCTGCAGTTCCCGCACACCAGCCAACAAAAAAAGCCGCCAGCTCACGGGAACATCCCGTTAAACCAGCGGCGTGTGCTTCACGACCACAGCGTCAATATGCCTCTTGATCCGTCCTGTATACAGCAGTTGCACCTGTGACGGTGCTGTCTTCAGCCTGGGTGCGCCCTTTACAGGGAGATCCAGCCGTTCTTGATCGAATTGACAACCGCATGCGTGCGGTCATTGACCTTCATTTTCTTCAGGATGCTGCTGACATGGTTCTTCACCGTCTTCTCGCTGATGATCAGCTGTTCGCCGATCGCCCGGTTGTTCAAGCCCTCCGCCAGGAGTCGCAGAACCTCGGCCTCGCGGCGAGTGAGAGGATTGTCCTCGGGCGGCACGAACTGCGCTCCCTTGTTCTCCGGATGATCCTTGACAACGCCCACCTCGTCCAGATACGTCATGCGGCGAAGTTGATTGATCAATTTGCCGGTCACGCGCGGATGAATATACGCATGCCCTTCATAGACCGCACGGATCGCATGCAGCAAAGTGTCCGCCTCCATGTCCTTCAGCAGGTATCCGGAAGCGCCCTTGCGCAATGTCTCAAATACATACGATTCATCATCATGGATCGACAGGATCACAACCTTGATCTCCGGCATATACTGCGTCAGCTTCTCGGTGGCGATCACGCCATTCTGCACGGGCATGTTAATATCCATCAGGACAATGTCCGGCCGATACTCGTTGCAGAGTTCGATGATTTGCACGCCATCCGCCGCTTCTGCGACGACCTCGATGTCATCCTCCATGTTCAATATTCGCTTCAGACCCTCACGAAACAGCTGATGGTCATCCGCCAATATGACGCGCACCTTCTTAGTCTTTTCCTTCAATGCCGTGTGCAGACTCGTTTCCGCTTTCATCCAGATTCTCCTTTCTTTCCACGATTGGTATGTTGAGCGTGATTCTGGTTCCTTCACCGGGGATGCTGTCTATCTGAAACTCTCCGTCAAGCATTTCCACCCGTTCCCGCATCCCGATAATGCCAAAATGTTCCCCTGTCGCCATCTTCTCCTGTATCTTCGATGTATCGAAACCTATCCCATTGTCGTTGATGCGAATCTTCATCATCCCGTTATGTACAACCAGGTTCATGTCGATGCGAGTGGCCTGGGCATGCTTGAGCACGTTCGTAAATGCTTCCTGCACGAAACGGTACACCGCGATCTCCAGCGCCGGCTGCATCCTCTGCTCCTTGCCGATGGCTTCGAACCGTGTGCTGATCTTCGTTCTGTCCTCGAAATCCTGGACGAACTTGCGCAAGGTGGGCACCAGTCCGAGGTCATCAAGCGCCATGGGCCGCAGATTAAAGATGATACGTCGCACTTCTTCAAGCCCGCTTCGCACCATATTCTTGATATTGCGAACTTCATCCTGCACATACGCATATTCCCGCTTGGCCAGCATGCGCTCTGCAAACTCCGTCCGCATCACCAGGTTAGCCATGGACTGCGCTACGCCGTCGTGGATTTCCCGGGAAATCCGCTTCCGCTCTTCCTCCTGGGCCATGATGATCCTCAGTCCAAGCAGCTGGCGATTCTTCGCCGTCTCCAGCATCTGGGTCACTGCGGACAGGTCCCCGGAGAGATATTGCGCCACCACATTCATCTGCGAGGCGACCAACTCCGCGCGTTCGATCGTCTGCTCGATGTTGCGGATGCGGATCTGCAACTCGTCCCTCCGCTGCCGGAGGGTCATCTCCTTCTCCCTCTGGATCGTCAGCTCCAGCTGCGTCTTCGTCGCCATCTCGTAGGCCTTGCGAATGTCTTCCTCGCGATAGCGCTTGAAATCTCGGCTGACCTCAGAGAGCCGATTGCGAGAACGCTTGAATTCGATCTCCATCCGATCGACCAGACTGATGGTGGCCGCGATTTCCTGCATGACATGATCAAGTTCCTTGCGCATGAGCTCCAATTCAGCCTTGGCACCCTGATAGATCTCAAAGATCTGATACCTGCTCTTCTCCATGACACGGGTGGCGTTCTTGATAATTTTATCGATATCCTGGATATTGAAGCTCACATGCTATCCCCCTTGGCGCTCGCGGGAGAAGCGCCTGGACATCGCGGCGCTTCTCCACATGGGCTTGCTAACATTAACTTTATCGCATCTGGGCCTTTTGCGCTAGTCGTGCCGCGGTTTGATTACTGGTTTTTTCCCACCATTTTTACCGATTGCGTGTCATTATCCCAATATACTTCCCATCCGAGCAGCTCGGAGAGGACGCGCAGCGGCACGAGCGTACGCCAGTTCTTCGCCGTCGGAGCATGCGGAGCCGTGACCTTCTTCCCGTTGTAGTTGATGTCCCGTTCGTCCAACCACAGCTCGATGAACTGCTTGCCGCGGATCAGCGTCACCTTGTTCCGGGCTGCATCCCATTCCACCTCGCCATCCATCGCCTCCACGATGAACCGGATGGGCACCATCGTCGATTGACCGATGATCACCGGCGGCTGATCGATCTCCAGCGTCTGCCCGTTGACCGTTACCGCATGGTTGTTAATCTGCATCTCGATCGTCTTGTTCTCCGGATCCGCTGCCCAGGTCTCCGTCTGGAAGACGATATTGTCGATGGCCAGCTCGCCCTGAGTCACGGTCGGATCCACCATCGCCATCAGCTCCTCAAACGTGATGAAGCTGAGATCAATGGCTGGCAATGGATTGGACGGGGATTCCTGTACGAGTCGGTTGACTGTCATCGGGGCCTTGATGTCCATGGCTTCAAGATCGATCTCCAGCGTTCGCCAGCCAGTCCAGTCTATCTTCCCTATATGAATCGTATGTTGCTTGCCTTTTGCGTCCGTCGCCTCCAGCCACAAGGTGCTCGATTTGCCATCGCCGAAGACATCCAACTTCAGCAGATGCGGCTTGCCGGCCACCTCCATGCCCTGTCCCTCGTTGAATTCGAAGGCGATCCTCGGCAACGGTTTGCCGCTGATCTGTCCGATCTGGCTGTAATCATAGCGCCAGTTCAGTACATTCGAAGCCGTCGCCTGACCCTGCAGGCGATTCGTGACCCGATAGTCGACGATCGCTTTCTCGGAGATCAGTTGGAGTGAAAGCGGAGGCATCATCGTGTCGAAGTCAGCCCACAGGCTGTCGGTCAGGGTCGGCAGCACGACAGAAGTGCTGTAGCCATCATACGACGCGATGATCCGCGGCATGGATCGCTCATCCACTTCCTCGACGGTCAATACGCCATCCCGGATCGAGCCAGTGAAACCTTCGATGCGCCACTCGACGGCGTTCGACGGAACCTCGCGCGATCGACCGTCCTTCAGCGCCGCCTTCACCTTCAGCTTCACGCTCGAGCCTCTGCGGAGCACCTGATCGCTGACGTCCAGACTCAGGCTCGCCAGTTCCTTGCGATCGACGATCTCCACGTCAGTCGATACCTGGAAGGAGCCTTTGGCGATCGTGATCGTCGCCTTGCCAGTCCTGGTCGGGATGAAATATCCGTTCTCGAACCGGCCGTAGCCATCGGTCACCGATAACGCAAACTCCGGCCGGGACAGGTCGATGTTGGTGACCGGGTTATAGTACTGGTCATAACCCTTCACCGGAAGTTTCACCTGCTCTCCGACAAACAGGAAAGGTATGGACCCCAGGATCAGGCCCGTCACTTCTCCGGCTGGCGCGTTCGTGTATACGCCGATGCCGTTGACCACTTGCCGCATCGAGCCTTGAGCAGGCTGGTTGACCAGGATGGGCGTCGTTTCGCCGAGCTCGCGCGCGACCATCGTGGTCGAACCGCCGCCGTCCAGATTGATCCCCCGCCAGACGCCAAGCTGGATCATCGCCTCTTGCAACTCCTTGAGCGTCATGCCGCGACTGGTTGAGGTCTTGTCAGCGGTGATCAGGTACACATAGCGGCCATCGGACGAATAACCGATGGCCGTGCGTGCTGCCAGCGCCGCACCGGAGACATTGTTGATGTCCACGGTAAACGATGCCTTCTGTCCGTTGTCGACCATGAGGGTATGGCCGCCGATCAGCATCTGGAATTGCGTCGGATCCACGCTGGCGCCGGTGTTGCGGTCCCTCATCTGATACGAGGTATAGACCGGCTCACCAATCTTCACATGATTCTTCAGGAATTCTGCACCTTTGCCCTCGCCGCGCAGAATGTATCCATCCTTGGGGATCTCCAGGAGGCTGAGCGGCCCGTCCGTCGACATGTCGATCGCGATGCCTCCTACGACCAGCACTTCAACCGGCCTCGTAAGCGCCGGACGCGGATTCGCTCCCCAGGTGGACGTGTACATGAAGATGCTGTCCACATGGCTCTTGTTATTGGATTCGTCAGACATGATCGGTTTGTTGATCCCGTTCAGCCGATATGTACCTTCGCCGGCGGATACCACCCCATCGAAGTCATACTCGGCGATCACGGGCTTGCGGTCCGCGGTGATGCCGAATGCGTACCAGCCCTTGAGGAACAGAGGCGATACGGTCAGCTGTCCATTCGTGATCTGGGTGCCCAGCGGATTGGGCGGGGTATAATCATACATGTGGAAGAAGGAAGCGTTGATGCCAGCTACGGCCGAGGTCTCCTTGGCCATGGCGAGCACCGATTGCTTGCTGTTCAACTCGCCGCCCTTGCCATTCATCACATTGAGTTCCACATAAGGGTTGGCAAGGTCGACCACGATGACCCGCAGATCGGTGGATTTCTGGTTGTTGTCCGAAGCAGGATACCACTTGTACGTGCGCAGGATCGCGCCTGACGTCACAATGTCCTCCTTTACCAATTGCAATGTAGCTTCAGCTTGTGCTTGCCCGGTCTGAGCGGATACCGCAGCATATGCAGCAGGCTGGATGGGCCATGAACTGATCATGGTCGTCAGCGCCATAGATGTCGATATTACCAGCACCGCGACACGTTTCGCATGTTTCCTCCACCCGGTACGTCTCGTTGTTCTGTTCATCCTGTTGATATAACTCCTCTCCTTGATGCTGCTCTATTTTTCTATCTTCCGATCCCTTCTGGTTTCTCCGTCCATGCGTTGCTTGCAAAGACTGGATCCTGTCAGATCCTTCCCATCATTCACCACTCGATCAGCGCCCTTTTCTCCCTGTTGTGGCTATTCCGTCCGATCCATACATGACATGAAACATGCGGCCAACTCATCCCATGCAGATGCTTCCTGTGCTCCGCTCTGAATTAATAGACTGTTTATCTGGTAAAAAGTTACGAGATTGGGCGATGGAAATTATTTTTTTGTTGGATGGCTTCTGATAACCTGGATGCTTTCAGTCGCCTGCTTCACCCTCTCCGGCTGGATGCTTCCACCTGGACGCCAATCGATAGGCGCGAATGCGCTTAGACCCTCTGGCTGGCTCGATGTACCCGAGATCTGCCAGCCTGTGAAGATAGGTTCTCGCCTGTCTGCCCGAGATCCCGAGCCAGGCAGACACCTCTCCCGGTGTGAAGCTGTCGCCATGAATGCCCGCATGATGCAGGATCATCAACTCTTGCCGGGTCAGAGTCGGGACCGCTGTCTCCCCATCGCCGTAGAATATGCCCATGATAAGCCGCAGCTGTCTCTGACAGTCGCGAGGCCGATCCCGCAGCTTGTCCACGCTGAAACGGAACACCCTCCAATGATCCATGACCAGATAGTTCTGGCGATCCCTTTCATCCTCGAACCCGCGTCTGTCAAGTTTGGTGTGATGCGGGGTGTATCCGTCAATTTCAAAATCCATGTAATAAGGCGGCCTTATATAAGCGAAGTCGAGAAACCGAACCCCTTCCTGCCAATCGGACACCATAAATTCCGGATACAGGTGATCCAGATTGCCGAACGCTTCCCACCAGCCATTTCTGAGAAACAGCATCTCCCCGTATCCGAGCCCCTTCTTAAGCCGCTCTCTGCGAAGTCCCTGCGCCTCATTCAGATGCTTCTCCATAAATCGCTCGAATGCCTGATCGAAATTCATCCCCATACCTCCCTTGAACAGACAAAAACGCCGGGCAGCCTGGAAACAGGCTAACCGGCGTGTTCTTCACGTCCTGATAGATGATGGTGCTGCCCCCAGAATAGCATAGATCAGGAGAGGTTGTAAATGTCTTCCATAATAGATCGAACTCCTGCCAAAATAGCGGAAGTCCAAATGTCGTTAATTTGGGAAAAAGCCCGATTTGCGAAAAATAGCGGAAGTCCTATTGTCCTTATTTTGGCAGATTGTACGATTTTTCGTCCAAAACTACCGCTATTCATCAGGTTAAGGGAAATCGGGCTTCCGCTAATTTCGGCCAAGAGGGCTTTTTCGTGAAATAGAGACCATTCGACTTCCGCTATCTCAGTCGCCAATCTTGGTGCGCACATATAGCGGAAGTCGAAATTCCGCTATTCGCCATATTCGGTTGCCTGCGCCTGTCCTGACCCCGCATGGTCATCCAATAACGGAAGTCATCCTTCCGCTATCCCAACTCACCGTCGGCCGCCGAGTCGGTTCTGCCGAAGCAGAAGCTGCGCCAGCCCCCTGTAATCGCCGACAAGAAAATAGCGGAAGCATCTTCGCTTCCGCTACCAAGGACGGGCCTTCCGTCCCCATGATTCGAACTGCGGATGAGTCACGTCAGCACGGCGCGGCTCGTCCGCCAACCGCCTCAGCCCAACGCGGCGCGGCGCAGGGCTTCCGCCTTGTCCGTGCGCTCCCAGGGCAGGTCCAGATCGGTGCGGCCAAAATGGCCGTAAGCCGCGGTCTGCTTGTAGATCGGACGGCGCAGATCCAGCATCTTGATGATACCGGCCGGACGCAGATCGAAGTGGCTGCGGATGATCTCCACCAGCTTCGATTCGCTGACCTTGCCTGTTCCGAATGTATCCACATTGATGGATACCGGCTGCGCGACGCCGATCGCATACGCCAGCTGGATCTCCACCTTGTCAGCGAGACCTGCCGCCACGATGTTCTTCGCCACGTAGCGCGCGGCGTAGGCTGCCGAGCGGTCCACCTTCGTCGGGTCCTTGCCCGAGAACGCGCCGCCGCCGTGGCGAGCGTAGCCCCCGTACGTATCCACGATGATCTTGCGCCCGGTCAGGCCAGCATCCCCTTGCGGACCGCCGATGACGAAGCGGCCGGTCGGATTGATGAAATAACGGGTCGCCTCATCGAGGAACTCGGCCGGCACTACCGGACGGATGACATGCTCCTTGATATCGGCATGGATCTGCTCCTGCGTCACGTCTTCATGATGCTGGGTTGAGATGACGATTGTATCGATGCGAACCGGCTTGTCGCCCTCGTATTCCACCGTCACCTGAGTCTTGCCATCCGGGCGTAAGTATGGCAGGGTTCCATTCTTGCGAACTTCGGCAAGACGGCGTGCCAGGCGATGCGCCAGCGCGATCGGCATCGGCATGAACTCTTCGGTCTCATTGGTCGCGAACCCGAACATCAGGCCCTGGTCACCTGCACCGATCGCCTCTTCCGGATCTATCTGACCACCTTCACGCGCTTCCAAAGCGACATTTACTCCCTGGGCGATATCTGGAGATTGCTCGTTGAGCGATGTCAACACCGCACATGTCGTGGCATCGAAGCCATATTTCGCTCTGACATAGCCGATCTCACGGATCGTATTGCGCACGATAGCCGGGATGTCCACGTAGTCAGCCTTGGTGCTGATCTCGCCGATGACGAGCACCAGGCCTGTTGCCACGGATACCTCACACGCCACCCGCGCGTAAGGATCCACCTCCAGAAATGCGTCAAGCACCGCATCCGAGATCTGATCGCAAATTTTATCCGGATGACCTTCCGTTACGGATTCGGAAGTAAATAACCGCCGTTCTGCCAAAGTTAATCAACTCCTGTATTGGAAATTTGCGGCTTATCGCCAGGAAAAATTGCACTTTCGTCAAAAAAATAACCTTTCCCGCTCGGAAAGGCCATTTGTCGAAAACCTTCAATTCCATATCATACTGGATATGCCCAGGCGTGTCAACATAGATGATTTTCCCCATGGGCTTTGTGAGAATTACCCTCGACGCATGAAAGCACCCTGGACTCATCTCTCATCGCCCCATCACACAAGCCAACCACTCCCGCCCGTTGACCTGACCAGGTGCAAGACCCCGTCCTGTCACAAATCACAAAGGCTGGAACATCCCGGTCATGTTCGGGACACCCCAGCCTGTCTCATCCTGATCCTATGCATTATGATTCCAGTGCGTAACCCTGCAACGCCTGTTCCGCCGCCTGCACGAGCCTGCGCGTGATCTGCCCGCCTACCGCTCCCGCTTCCCTGGAAGCGATATGGCCCCAGTAATCCTCGCGAATCGCCGTTACTGGTATACTGCCCAACTCAGTTGCAAATTCCACATTCGCATCTGCGATACGCTGGCCGACTGGCAACCCAAGTTCAGCTGCGATCTCATATTTCCACTGATCGATGACCTTCTCACAGCCAGGTACAACCTTGCGATTCTTGCTCGACTGACCTCTTGCCATCCTGCCTCACCCCCGAAGGTATTTATTCCTGCTGCAAATGACCGGGTCGCAGATTCGCCAACTCGAGCGAGACATCCTCTATCCGATCACTTGCCGCAAGATTAGTTTGACCTTCAACCTTCAGGTTAGACGTATAAGATGTTGTCAATTCGGGTAAGATTTATTGGGCAGCATCGTCCGTATACAGACTCGCACGAACAGTTCAACCTCCGGACATGCTCGCCACCGTACCATCGGCATTCAGGATTTTGTAGCCGCCTGTCACCATGACGAATACCGTCGTATTATGCGTGCTCTTGATACCGCGTCCTTCGCGCGGGAACAGGAGCATATGGTTCAGCTCAACCGGAGTGCCGTTCATGAGATCCTTGCCTCCAGTAACATCCGGTATGCCGTTGGCATCGGTGCTGACCGCAACCGTTGTGCCATTACGCACGATGAGGGATGTTCCCGGGTCGGCGAACAACGTCTGATTCGGCTGCAACTCGACGACCACGAGACCGCCAGCCTGACCGATCAAGGCATTGATCTGATTGTTGAATTGCTCGACCTGCGCATCGAGCTGTGCCTTAAATTGTTGAATCTGCGCGTCCAGTTCCTGCTGCTTCGCTGCCAGTTGACTTTCGATCTGTTTCGCAAGCTCGGCCTGCACTTTACCCGTTACAGCTTCATCGACATAACTCTTCGTCACAAGCGGATCATTCACTGAGCCGGGTTGATTCGGATCGACCAGACCCGTATTGTTGGCGCTAGATGTCCAGATCATCGATCCGGATACCACGCCCAAGGCGAATATAGCAACGAGCAACACCGACTTCTTCATCCAGTTCAACTTATGATCTCCTCCACCATAGACTTGACTTTACTCATGTTATACTCGGCTATTGTACCATTCGTTGCGGGTATGATGGACGAGATTGCACGTATGTTTAACGGCTTGTCCAAACCTAAAGAATGTTAGTATGCATTCTTATTGATAAAACCCCGGAAGATCGTCATGATGATGATCTTAATGTCCAGTGCAAACGTCCAGTTCTCAATATAGAACAGATCATGCTGGATTCGTTGTTCGATCGATGTATCACCCCGCAACCCATTGCTCTGTGCCCAACCTGTAATGCCCGGACGGATGTGATGCTTCACCATGTATCTGGGAATTTCCTCTTTGAAGATTTCCGTATAATACGGACGCTCAGGACGAGGGCCGACGACGCTCATATCGCCTTTGAGTACGTTCCAGAACTGGGGTAGTTCATCTAAACTCGTTCTGCGAAGCAACGAACCGAATCGTGTCGTACGAGGGTCATCTTCCACCGTCCAACCAGTATCGGATTCCTCAGGCTTCATGACATGCATGGTTCTGAATTTGTACATCATAAACGGTCTGCGATGCCGTCCAAGACGTTCCTGCTTGAAAATGACCGGTCCTGGCGAAGTTAGCTTCACTCCAATGGCGATGATGAGCATAAGCGGAGCTGTCACGATCAGTACACTCAGAGAGAATACAATATCAAAGATCCGTTTCAGCAGGCGATTGCGCATCTCATCAAGCGGTACATCCCGGACATTGATCAGCGGTATGCCTGCAAAATGGTCAAAATACGGGCGCGCTGGCAACACGTCAAAATAGTCTGGGATAATCAGTGCTTTGACCCCTGCCTTGTCACAGGTGTCTATAATCTCGCCGTATTTGTCATGGGCATTAAGTGGTAAAGCAATGATGACCTCGTCGATGAGCACATTCTCCAGTATGTTCTCCAGATCGCTGACTTTGCCGAGGATCGGCCTCAAATGCCGGTAAGGCTCGTCATGCTCGGTTAGGTTGTCATCCAGGAAACCTACGACTTCAAAACCGAGATCCGGATATTGTTCGAGGTTCTCATAGAATCTTCGTCCTACCGTACCGGCGCCCAAGATCAGCACGAACTGTTTGTTAAAGCCTTTCTGTCTGATGAAGCGCAGTGATTTCTTCAGTATATAACGATAGGTTGTGATGGCCACAATATTCATGACCAAGAAGATGACCAGAAAGTCTCTGGAGATATGGATCTCTTTCATCAGGAACAGAACGCTCATCAATAGCAACATGCTAAGCAGATGGATCTGAAGTACCTTGAAAAACTCGTATGAAAACTTCTTCTTGCGTTTCGAAGTATACAAACCGACATAGAAACCTACGATGAGCGCAATCATGCCATAAATCAGGCTATAGATTCCGTAAGTGCGAAATGGCAATGAAGCATCCGCATGAAGCCAACCGCTCGCGAATTTCAACCACCAGGCAACGAAGAAAGAGACCAAGGTACATAGAAAATCAACGAACGCATATAATTGAAATAAAATAGATTGGCTCTGTCTCAACAACGGTTATCACCTCTCTTTGCAAACACCGCGCCATACATTAATGGTTAGAGCAAGCCAAAGCTTCAACCATATACCCGCATAGATCGTAAAGTTCACAATCCAGGAATAGTTCTTGTGATAATGCTTGCGATGGAACAGGATCATCGCGCGATGAAACTCGTAAACAATCCTCGGGGGCTTATACTTTTTGCCCGCACCTTTGTAATGGATGATAGAAGTTTTCGGATAATAATAGATCTGCCAACCAGCTTGTTTCAAACGGTAACACCAATCGATATCTTCTCCGTACATGAAGAAGCTTTCGTCCAGCAGACCAGCTTGATCGATGGCTTCCCGCCTAACCAGCATAAAGGCACCGACCAGACTGTCCACTGGATACTCCTCATCCGGATCGAGATAGCCAAGCTGATATTGATTAAATCTCGGAACATGGGGGAACAGCTTCGACAGCCCCATGATGTAATAGAATGACGCACTAGGTGTCGGAAATCCTCGTCGGCATGCCTTGTCCAGAGATCCATCAGGGAGTACCACCTTGCAGCCGCTGGCTCCCACCTTCGGATGCCGGTCCATAAAGTCCAGCATGATGTCCAGAGTATCCGGTTGAATGACTGTATCTGAGTTCAATAATAATATATACCGTCCGGAGGCTTGTCTGATGCCCTGATTATTCGCCCGGGCGAATCCGACATTCTCAGCATTCATGATAAGCTTCACTTGCGGATAAGTCCTTCTGATCGCTTCAACCGAACCATCACTCGAATGATTGTCTATCAGGATCACTTCATACCTATAGTCAGTCACCGATGCATAAACGGATCGAATCGCCGCGAGCGTCAACTCGCGCGTATTGTAATTCACGATCAGGATGCTCAGGTCCATGCCCCTAATCACCATTTTCTATATTTCTATTCATAATTGACTCTATTATAGCACGCTTCGACATGAATAGGGGATCTTACTATATTTCTACAATATTCACATTGAAGCATACTCCATATTAAACACCATTCATCCCGCTTCTACTGAAGATCTTCTAGGTAGTGATGTTCTTTTAGGTATCGAATCACTTGATCTACAGACTGCTCCAGAGTCTGTTTGTGCGATTCAATGACAATCTCCGGTTGCAAGGGTTCTTCATATGGTGCAGAGATGCCAGTAAAGTTTTGGATTTCCCCTCTTCTTGCTTTCTTGTACAGGCCCTTGGGGTCTCTCATCTCACATACTTCCAACGGGCACTTTACATAGACTTCGATAAATTCACGATCAGCGAACCTTTCACGAACCAATTGCCGGTCTTCCCTGTACGGTGAGATAACAGCAGTCAGCGCGAATAATCCGGCATCCACAAACAGCTTGGAAACTTCCCCAATACGGCGAATGTTCTCTTTGCGATCTTCGGGACTGAAACCAAGGTTACAGTTCAGCCCATGGCGAAGATTGTCACCATCCAACACGTAGGATCGAATGCCACAGTCATGAAGCTCCTTCTCCAAAGCGGAAGCCAACGTAGACTTACCAGCACCGGACAAACCAGTAAACCATAACAAACAGCTCCTGTGACCATTTAATTTATGTCGGTCTGCTCGAGTTACTTTCGTTTGTTGCCATACGATATTACTCGCCTGATCGGTCATCCGCGTTCACCTCTAATGGTTCTGTTGCACGATTGGTCTTACTAACATAGATCCACATATATTTGCCGCATAGTCTTTGGGTCTATTATCCATGAATAGTAATCTATTATCAATTCCTATCCAGCATAACCATATATGGTCATTCCCCAATGTACAAAAAAGGCCACTACGCCTTCAAATAGAATGCGAGCAGCCTCTCGGCTAATCTATCTTATCTGCAAAGTATGCTCTCAGCCCTTCGCGCCAGTGGCGAAGATCACTAAGTCCATTGGCACGGATCGCCATATGATCAAGGACGGAATACTTCGGACGTGGTGCAGGTCGAGAGAACTCCGCCGTACTAACCGGGTGAACCTGAACCTCCACTCCCGCTTCCTCGAAGATCGCCTTCGCGAACTCGTACCAAGAACAAGTTCCGGTATTCGTCGCATGATAAATGCCATATTTCTCAGTCTGCACCAACTCCAGGAGAAATGCTGACAGGTCAACGGTATAGGTTGGTGATCCGATCTGGTCATTTACGACACGAAGTTCACTCTGTTCTGCACCAAGGCGCAGCATCGTTCTCACGAAGTTCGCCCCACCATTGCCATACACCCATGCGGTACGCACGATGTAATATCGGGACGACAGAGACTCCACCAACCTCTCGCCTGCATGTTTCGTCTTGCCATATACGCTGATTGGATTCGGCTGGTCATATTCCCGATAAGGGACACTCGATGATCCGTCGAAGACATAATCTGTGCTAATGTAGCATAGTCTGGCTCCCGCATCTTCCGCAGCAACAGCGATGTTGCGAGTGCCTAGGGCATTCACTTGATAGGCTATATCCGGCTCTTGTTCTGCTAGATCCACCTTCGTATAGGCGGCAGCATGAATGATCACATCTGGCCTAACGACAGCGACACGTTCCCGCACCGCCTCCAGATTCGTAATGTCAAGCTCATCCCGGCCGTATCCGTACACGTCCCAGCCCCGTTTCGCAGCAAGCCGCACAACATCATATCCGAGTTGGCCGCCTGCTCCAGTCACGATCACCTTCATATGACTACACCTCTAACCGACCGGCGTATTGCTTCTGATAATATTCCTGGTACTGTCCACTTATGATCCGCTGCCACCAGTCCCGATGTTCCAGGTACCAGTTGATCGTCTCCTTGATGCCGATATCCAATGTGTACTTCGGTGACCAGCCTAGCTCACGGCGGATCTTCGCGGCATCGATCGCGTAGCGCTTGTCGTGACCCGGACGATCCTCCACGAACCGTATAAGCGATTCCGGCTTCCCCAGATACTCCAAGATCGTCCTAACGATCTCCAGGTTCGTGCGCTCGTTATTACCGCCGATATTATATACGGCGCCGTTCTTCCCTTGATGCAGCACCAGATCGATCGCCTGGCAGTGATCCTCGACATGCAGCCAGTCACGTACATTGGATCCATCACCATAGACCGGCAGAGGCAAGTCCTCCAGCGCATTCCTGATCATCAGCGGGATCAGCTTCTCTGGGAACTGATATGGACCGTAATTGTTCGAGCAGCGTGTGATATTGACAGGCAGTCCGAACGTCTCATGATATGCTCTAACCAGCAGATCCGCTCCTGCTTTACTGGCACTATATGGACTGTTGGGGGCAAGTGGCGTCTCCTCGGTAAATTTGCCTTCCATTCCCAACGTCCCATATACTTCATCCGTCGAGATCTGCACAAATTTCTTGATACCGTATGTCTTCGCCAGATCAAGCAACACCTGGGTTCCTAGCACATTCGTCCTCACGAATAGATCCGGCTCCATGATGCTCCGATCGACATGCGACTCTGCCGCGAAGTTAATCACGGCATCTATGCCATCCTTAAAGATCGGAGCCAGCATATCCCGATCGAGGATATCACCCTTGATGAAGTGGTAATTCGCCTTGTTCTCCGCGCCCTGCAGATTTTCCAGATTGCCCGCATAGGTAAGCTTATCCAGGTTGATAATTGCATAATCCGGATACCGATCCAACATGTAGTGAACAAAATTGCTCCCGATGAATCCGGCTCCGCCGGTCACAAGTATCTTCATCCTCAATCCACTCTTTCGTTAGAAATCAAACTCTGCTTCTCTGAACAGCGGGTGTTTCCGATCCTTGGCTGACAGAATCGGTTCCATACACGGCCAGTCAATCGCGAGCTCAGGATCGCTCCACAGAATACCCCTCTCATGTTCTGGCGAATAGTATTCATCAACCTTGTAAAACACATGGGTATGTGGAGTTAGTGTACAGAATCCATGAGCGAAGCCCTTCGGCACGAGCAACTGTCGTTTGTTCTCCGCGCTGATTGTATAGCCCTCCCACTGCCCATAGGTTGGCGAGTCCTTGCGCAGATCGAGCACCACATCGTAGATAGCCCCCTGCAACACTCGAACGAGCTTCGTCTGCGCCATAGGATTCAGTTGATAATGAAGTCCGCGCAATGTACCCGGTTCAACAGACATCGAATGGTTATCCTGGATGAAACGAACCGTGATCCCGTTCTCTGCAAACAAGCGTTCATTGTAGCTTTCCATGAAAAAGCCTCGATGATCTTCAAATACTTTAGGTTCTATGAGCACAACGTCATCCAGCTTCGTTGTTATAATTTTCACTACAATCAATCTCCTATTGAATCTTATTGAACAGATCACCAAAATCCAGATCTTTGGCAAGTTCATTTGCTTTCGCTAACGAAGCATGCGTGCCAGCATCAGTCCACCAGCCTTTAAGAATATCATATGTCAACTCATTTAACTGAATATAGGCATTGTTAACGTCTGTAATCTCAAGCTCACCACGAGCAGATGGTTTTAATGTCCTTATAATATTAAAAACTTTGTCATCATACATATATATGCCGGTAACAGCATAATTGCTCTTGGGGTGAGTTGGTTTTTCTTCAATTGAAACGATCTTGTCACCATCCAGTTCTGGCACACCGTAACGTTGTGGATCGGTCACTTCCTGAATCAAGATTTTTGCACCTTTTTCCTGATTGATGAATTTCTGCACATAATCGGCAATGCTATCCTGAAAAACGTTGTCCCCGAGTATTACGACCATCTGATCTCTGCCTACAAAATACTCGGCCAAACTTAAGGCCTGAGCGATTCCCCCTGCCTCATCCTGCACTTTGTACGTAAATGAAACGCCATAATCGCGACCACTTCCAAGCAGATT
>Ga0310834_100297_pt1 | contig 69905 bp, 49 predicted proteins | sample SM_ome_2_FD_201314 | JGI IMG/M metagenome (GOLD analysis project Ga0310834, IMG submission 201314) | Sorghum-adapted microbial communities enriched on stacked mutant (SM) sorghum from Joint BioEnergy Institute, Emeryville, California... ...
TACTCACCCGTCCGCCGCTAACCTTCTCGGAAGCAAGCTCCCTCGAAGGTCCGCTCGACTTGCATGTATTAGGCACGCCGCCAGCGTTCGTCCTGAGCCAGGATCAAACTCTCCATAAAAGGTCCAACGGACCGGTTTATCGAAGAGCCGTTTGGCTCCAAATTCTTCTGGCTTGTCTCGCAAGAAAACTCTTGCTTGACGGTGTTTCGAATTACGCTCGATGTTCAGTTTTCAAGGAGCAATCGCTTGGCCCGAAGGCCATGTCGACTTCTTCTCACCAGAGCCGACATCAACCGATTATATCGGCTTCTCAAAAGAATGTCAACACCTTTTTTCGAAGCCTTTTGCGATTCGGTTCGCTTTGCCTTGTCCGCTCTTTCGAAGCGGCGAAAACTAATTTAGCACGAATCGTCCCCCGCTTGCAAGGTCCTTTTTTATCCAATCCAAATTTGCTTATTATCTTGACTTATTAAATGCCGATGGGTTAAGTTGGTTTTAACGGTTCCATTTTTATTCGTGAAATGGAGGTAGGCCTATGCGGGAAATTCCGATGCCTTACGTTAAAGCCAATCAGGTCGGCATCGTTCTGTTCGTCGTTGTGTCCATCGCTTTGCAGACGCCTTGGCTGCTGGCCGTATTATGGGCGATTCAAGTGGCCGGGCTGCTTACGCGAGGGCGCTTCAATTTGTTTGTACGGATCGCCAAGCCCTTCCTCCGGACGGAAGGGAAAGAAACGCAGGCGGAAGTGCTGCAGCGTTTCAACAATACGCTTGCGGTCATCTTCCTGACGCTGTCGCTCATCTCATTCGCGCTGGGCTGGACCGCGGCCGGCACCGTATTTGCCGTTCTGCTGCTGGCTGCGGCGGGAGTCGCGCTGCTCGGATATTGCATCGGCTGCACGATGTACTATCAGTACAAGCGCATCACCCATAAGCTGAGACACGGCTGAATCGCCGAAGGGAAAACAAAGAACCGTCTCCTGGCAATCATCGCCTTGGAGACGGTTCTTTTTTGGTTGCGGCGGTTATTCGGAATCGACGCCGAGCAGCCGCATCAGCTCATCCTCGTCCTCCAGCACCGCAACGCCCAGTTCGCGCGCCTTGGTCAGCTTGCTGCCCGCGTTTTCGCCGGCAATGACGAGATCCGTTTTCTTCGACACGCTGCCCGACACTTTGGCGCCGACCGCCGCCAGCCGCTTGGCCGCCTCGTCGCGCGTAAGCCTGGTCAGCGTGCCGGTCAGCACAACGGTTTTGCCGAACAGCGGATGCCCCTCGTCGGCTTCAACCGGCTTCTCCGCTTCGGCGCGAACGCCGGCGGCGCGCATGCGTGCGATGCTCTCCCGCATGACGGGATCGCGGAAAAAGCCCGCGATGCTCTCCGCCACGACGCCTCCCACATCCGGCAGCGCGGTCAGTTCCTCCGCTTCCGCCGCCATAATCCGGTCGAGATCGCCGTAATGATCGGCAAGCGTCCGCGCGGTGGCCTTGCCCGTGTTCGGTATGCCCAACGCGTTCAAAAACGCCCCCAGCTCGCGCGATTTCGATTTCTCGATGGCCGCGAGCAAATTTTTGGCCTTTTTCTCGCCGAAGCGGTTCAGCCCGATCAATTGTTCGAGCGTAAGGCTGTACAAATCCGCGGGGTCGCGCACGCCAAGCTCCTCGTACAACTGCTCCGCCGTCTTTCCGCTGAATGTTTCGATATCCATGCAGTCGCGGGACGCAAAATGCGTGATCCGCCCGATGATTTGCGGTTTGCAGCCCAATTTGTTGGGACAATACAGATGAGCACCCCGCATCTCCAGCGGCGTTCCGCAGCCCGGGCAGACGGTTGGAATTTCGATCGTGCCGCCGACTTCCCCGTCGTCCGCCTTCCCCAGAATTTCCGGAATGACGTCGTTCGAACGGCGGATGAACACCCGGGTGCCGAGAGCGTGGCGCAAGTTTTTCCGTTCGATATCGCCGATGTTGTTCAGCGTGCAGTTCTGCACCGTCACCCCCGCCAGCTCCACCGGCTCGACGCGGGCGAGCGGCGTGATTTTGCCCGTGCGGCCGACCTCCCAGGAGACGGATTCCAGTACGGTCGTCGTCTCTTCCGCTTCGAACTTGAAGGCGATCGCCCAACGCGGGAATTTGTCCGTGTAGCCAAGCGCTTCGCGCGTCGCGAAATCGGTCAGCTTGACGACCGCGCCGTCGATCAAGTAATCCAGGTCTTTGCGGATGTCGGCCAACCGTTCCAGCTCCGCCGCCACTTCGTCGATATCGGAGTAGTAACGGACATAGTCGTTGACCGGGAAACGGTTGCCGCGCAGGAACGCCATCATCTCGCGGTGATTCGCGAACGAAACGCCTTCCGCATAGCCGATATTGTAAAAGAATGCGTCCAGCTTCCGGGAAGCGGTCACCCGGGGGTCCAGATTGCGCAAAGCGCCGGCGGCGCCGTTGCGCGCGTTTTTGAGCGGTTCGGCGGCCGTTTCGTTGTATTTTTCCAACACGGACAGCCGCATGAAGCCTTCGCCCTGCACTTCGATGACGCCGTCTTTGAACGGAATCGACAGCGGCACCGAACGAATCGTCCGCACCTGCACGAGAATGCCTTCGCCGACGGTGCCGTTGCCGCGCGTGGCGGCTTGCACGAGTTCCCCGTTCCGATAGGTCAAATTGAGCGTAAGCCCGTCGAATTTCAGCTCCACGACGTATTCCGGATCGGGCAGCGGACGGTCGGGGTTTTTGGCGTTGTAATCGGCGATCAGCCGGTTCACCCGCTGCGCCCAGGCCCGCAAATCCTCGACGTTCTGCGCCTTGTCGAGGCTCCATAGCCGCGACAGGTGGCGGTGCGGCTCGAATCCCTTCAGGATTTCGCCGCCCACCCGCTGCGTCGGCGAATCCGGGAGGACGGTGCCGGTCGATTCCTCCAGGCGAACAAGCTCGTCGTACAAAGCGTCGTACTCCTTGTCGCTGATCGTCGGGTTGTCGAGCGTATAGTAGCGGTAAGCGTGCTCGTTCAGCAACTCCACAAGCTCTCGCATCCGCTGCAGCGGTTCGGTTGCCGTCATGTCCAAAACAGCCCTTTCTCGTGAATTGATCCTATTTTCGTCATGCACAGGATCACCCCGTGATCGAGCGAAAAGAACACGGGGTGACGAATAAGCGTTCGTTATCCAACGTTAGACCTTGGTAACCGGCGCGAACGCGGCCAGCAGCCGTTTGATGCCGACCGGCGCGGGAAAAGCGATTTGCAGCTCGGTATCCTTCCCCGAGCCCTTCACGGCGATGACCGTGCCGACGCCCCACTTGGCGTGCCGCACCTTGTCGCCGGCCGCCAGCGGCTCTCCCGCCGCCCCTCCGGGCTGCGGCGCGGCGCCGGCTCCCGGCGCGGTTCCCGCCGCGCCGAAACGTCCGGGCGCGCCCGCAGGCCGCGCGCCGAACGTGCCGCCCGCACCCGCCTGCGGGCGGCTGCCAAATCCTCCGGCGGGCGCGGAACCCGCCCCGCCGCCAAAGCGGGCGCCGCCGGGCCGCAAGCCGAAGCCGCCGCCCGCGCCGTAGCGCCCGCCGAACGAGCCGGCCGTCTCCTTCAGCTCGTCGGGAATCTCCTCCAAAAACCGCGAGGGCGCGTTGCTGCTTGTACGGCCGTAAAGCATCCGCATCCGCGCGCAGGTCAGGTAAAGCTTTTTCTCCGCACGCGTGATGCCGACGTACGCCAGCCGCCGCTCCTCCTCCAGTTCTTCGTTGTCCATGAACGCCCGGCTTCCGGGGAACACGCCTTCCTCCATCCCGATGATGAACACGACCGGGAACTCCAGCCCTTTGGCGCTGTGCATCGTCATCAGCACGACCGCGTCGTCGGCCGCTTCCGGATCGTCGTTCATCGAATCGATGTCGGCGATGAGCGCCAGATCGGTCAGAAAGGCGAGCAGCGATTTGTCGTCGTTGCGCTTCTCGAAATCCTGCGTAACCGACAGAAACTCGTCGATGTTTTCCAGCCGCGCTTTGGACTCGAGCGTATTTTCCCGCTGCAGCTCCATCCGGTAACCGGTCATTTCCAGTACTTTTTCCGTCAGTTCCGTCACCGACAAATAATCCGCCATCGCGCTGAGGTTCGCGATCAAGTTGCGGAATTCGGACAGCGCCGCTTTCGCCCGCGGCGTGATGTCGAGCTGATACAGACCGTCGAGCAGCCCGTCCCCCTCGCTCAGCAGCCGGTACACCGAGACGCCCCTGCGTCCCGCTTCCTCCAGCACTTTCGCCATCGTCGTCTCGCCGATCGACCGCTTCGGCACGTTGATGATCCGGGTCAGGCTGATGTCGTCGTCCGGATTGGAAATCAGCCGCAAATACGCGAGAATGTCCTTGATTTCCTTCCGGTCGTAGAACTTGATGCCGCCGACGATCTGATACGGAATTTCCGATTTGATCAGCACTTCTTCGATGACGCGCGACATCGCGTTGGTGCGGTACAAAATCGCATGATCCCCGTAGCGCATGCCCTTCTCGCGGTTGCTGCGGATTTCCTGCGCGACGAAGTACCCTTCATCGTGCTCCGAATCGGCCTGGTAGACGGTGATCTTGTCTCCGCCCTTTTTGTCGGTCCACAGATTTTTCGCCTTGCGGCCCTGATTGTGCTGAATGACGCCGTTGGCCGCGTCCAGAATGTTCGAGGTCGAGCGGTAATTTTGTTCCAGCAAAATCGTCTGCGCTTCCGGATAATCCTTTTCGAAATTCAAAATGTTCGTAATGTCCGCTCCGCGCCAGCGGTAAATCGACTGGTCGCTGTCGCCCACGACGCAAATGTTGTGGTGCTTGTCCGCCAGCATCCGGCACAGCACGTACTGCGCGCGGTTCGTATCCTGGTATTCGTCCACGTGAATGTATCGGAATTTGTTCTGATAAAAGTCCAGCACTTCCGGAACGTCCTTGAACAGTTGAATCGTCAACATGATCAAGTCGTCGAAATCCAGCGAGTTGTTCGCCTTCAACCGCTTCTGATATTCGCTGTATATCTTCGCGACGATCGTCTGAAAATAATCCCCGACCCGCGATTCGTACTGCTGCGGAGTGATCAGCTCGTTTTTGGCCGAACTGATGACCGCCTGCACCGCCTTCGGATCGAACTTCTTCGTGTCGATATTTTGCTCCTTCATGATGCCGCGTATGACGGACAGCTGGTCGCCCGAATCCAGAATGCTGAAGTTGGAGCCGTAGCCGATCCGCTCGATATCTTTGCGCAAAATCCGCACGCACATCGAGTGGAACGTGCTGACCCAGATGTCGCGGCCTTCCGGTCCGACCAGCTTGGATACCCGTTCCTGCATTTCGCGGGCGGCCTTGTTGGTGAAGGTGATCGCCAGGATGCTCCAGGGCGCCGCCAGCCGCTTGGCGATCAGGTAGGCGATGCGGTGCGTGAGCACCCTCGTCTTGCCGCTGCCTGCGCCGGCCATGACGAGCAGCGGGCCGCTGGTCGCCAGAACGGCTTCCCGCTGCTTCGCGTTGAGGCGCTGGATCGCCTCGTCTATATTTACCGACTCCATTTCGGGTTGTACCGGTTCAAAAAACATGGTCTTGCTCCTTTGCGCTGTTAATCACGGCTTCGACCGTGGAAAGTGCCGCCTCCAGATCGTCGTAGACGACATTGCCGACAACGACCGTATGCGCCGAAAGCGCCGCCTGCCTCGCCTGCTCTGCGGTGCGGATGCCGCCGCCGTAAAACAGCCGGGCCTGCGTCAGCTCGCTGCGCACCCGGCGGACCGCCGCCATGTCCCCGAACGTTCCGCTGTATTCCAGATACAGCACCGGCGCCCGCCACAGCCTGTCCGCCACCTGGCTGTAAGCCGCAATCTCGTCCGGGGTCAGATCGGTTTTCGCTTCCGTCAATCGGGCGACCGTCGAATCGGGGTTGAGCACGATGTACGCCTCGCCCGCCACTTGCTCCCACGGCAGCAGCCGCCCGTAATCGCGAAGCGCCTCCGCCTGCCGGCCGGCAATCCAGCCTCCCTGTTCCGTATTCAGCACCATCGGGATGAAATAGCCGTCAAAGCCGGGAACGCCGCACTCCGCACTCGACAGTTCAAGCGCGCAGGGCGTCTCGAAACGGCGAATGCGCGACAGCAACTCTACCGTATTGTCAAACGTAACGCCGCTCGACCCGCCGACGAGGATCGCGTCCGTGCCGGAGAGGCACACCGCCGCCAGCCGGTCGTCGTCGATCGGCCGGTCGGGATCGAGCTTGAACACATGACGCCAATTGCCGTAAAAAGGGGAACTCATGCCATCCTCCGTCGGTCGTTTACCCCTAGTCTATGCGTTGCCAAAGAGCGTGTCAATTTGCATTCGCTCTCGTTAAGCTCCCGCTTTGAAAAAACCATAATATTTCATTCTATCCAATTTACTAAATGTCGCCATTATGTGTGGTACACTTGCTGTACAACGCCCGGTAATTCAATGAAAAATCGACAAAACCCCGATTCAGGGCTTTGCCGATTTTGCTCGGTCTATTCCGTTTCTCTGTACACAAAATAATCGAAATCCGCGTGCTTTTTCGTGCCGCCGAGGTCCTGCGCGCACATCCCGATGAACGTGCCCGTAAACCGGATGTACTGCGGATCTTCGTCGCAAAGATGGGTAATGTCGACCGGTCCGCCGACCGCCGTCCAGGTTCCGCCGGCTTCGCCTTCGCCATAATAGAACCGGACGGTGTCGCGGTCAATCGCCGCCTTCAGCCGGAAGCGCTTCCCCTGCAAGCGGATGTCCCGATCCAGCAGCTCGTCATAGACGCCGTGCTTGGACCGGATAATGCCAAGGCCCGCGCCTCCTTCTTCGTGATGCGTCAGGCGCAAATAAACGTAGTCTTTCGTGTCGTAATAGAGAATCAGGCCCGCCATTTGCTGAAAATGCTCCGGTTCGAATTCGAGACACGTCTCCGCTTCGCACCGGAAGGCTTGCTGTCTGCGGGCGACGAGACTTTGCCGGTGCAGTGAGCTCATCGACTCCATACCCCGCAGCCTCAGGTAGCCGGGACGCTCCGTAAGGCTTAACCAGGATGGGTCCGCCGGAATCCGCAGCGTATTCCAATGCGGGCTTAGCTTCGGCTCGTCAAAGTCGTCCCGTTCCGGCTCCTTCCCGAACGGATGCGGCGGAAGGTCCGGCGCCGGAACGTGAAGCTGCGGATGCCGCGTTCCGCCGGCAAGGCGCAGCCAGCCGTCCTCGGTCCATTCGCAGCGCTGAATCGCCGTTTCCCGGCCGAGGGTGCAGAACCTGTCTTTGACGGGCCGCCCGCACAGATGAACCATGTACCATTCTCCGGTCTGCGTCTCCACCAAGCTGGCGTGACCCGCTTTTTGCAGCGCCAGATCGGGCCTGCCCGCCGAGGTCAGGATCGGATTGTGCGGATCGGCCTCGTACGGCCCTTCGATGCTCCGGGAGCGGGCCATCGTCGCCGCATGCCCGTACTGGGTTCCGCCTTCCGCCGTAAGCAGGTAGTAGTAGCCGTTTCGTTTGTACAGATGAGGGCCTTCCGTCAGCTTCAGTTCCGTTCCTTCGAAAATACGGACGACCGGACCGACCAGCTTCCGCTGCTCAGCGGAGTACTCCTGAAGAACGATGCCGGCGAATTTGTTGCGCCCTTTGCGGAAGTCCCACAGCATGTTGACCAGCCATTTGCGTCCGTCGTCGTCGTGGAACAGCGAAGGATCGAAGCCGCTGCTGTTCAGGTACACCGGTTCGGACCAAGGCCCTTCAATATCGGTCGCCGTCACCAAATAGTTATGGGTGTCCTTGAACGCGCCGATCCGGCTTTTGACATCGGTATAGACCAGGTAAAAGGTTCCGTTGTCATAGCTTAAACAAGGCGCCCAAACGCCGCCCGAATCGATGTTGCCCTGCATATCGAGCTGCGATTTCCGCGTCAGGACATGCCCCCCCAGCCGCCAATGGACCAGGTCTTTGGAATGGTGGATCTGCACGCCCGGAAACCATTCGAACGTGGACGTGGCGATGTAATAATCTTCTCCCGCCCGGCAGATGGAAGGGTCCGGATTAAAACCGCGCAGAATCGGATTCGTGATCGTGTTCATAGAAACAACCTCCGTGACAAAGGGGCCGTCAAGTCAGGCCCAACGCTTTTTTCCCCGCTTCGAGGACCGTGACGATCCGCTCCACGTCATAAACGTTGCCTTTCCACGTCCCGCCGCTGACGGCCTGAAGGGCGGCCCAAAGCTTCGTGTCGTCCGGCAGATCGGGGTCCGGCGCCAGGCCGGGGTGGAAGGGGCGCGCGGCCAGAACCGCCGCTCCCTCCTCTGGAGAAAGCGCTTCCTCTCCTTCGCCTACGAAATTCACCGTGCCCTCCAGCTTGTGGCGGTCGATGACAATCTCGATCATATCGCCGTCTCTCAGCTTGCCGATGGGACCGCCGGCCAACGCTTCCGGGCCGACATGGCCGATGCAGGCGCCGGTGGAAACGCCGGAGAACCGGGCATCGGTAATGAGCGACACGTATTTGCCGAACGACAGATGCTTCAGCGCCGACGTCAGTTGATACGTCTCCTCCATCCCCGTTCCGGAAGGCCCGCGGCCGATCAGCACCATGATGTCTCCCGCCCGAATGCCGCCGTTCTTGATCGCCGCGATCGCCTCCCGCTCCGTGGTGAACACTTTGGCTTTGCCTTTGTGGCGAAAGACGCCGTCCTCGTCCAGCACGGAAGGATCGATCGACGTCGATTTGATGACGGCCCCTTCCGGCGCCAGATTGCCGGTCGGGAACGTCACCGTGGACGTGATGCCCATTTGCCTGGCCCGGTCCGGGTCCATAATGACGCTGTCCGGATCGACGCCGTCCGCTTCCTGCAACCGCTTTCGAAACATTCGGCGGCGTTCCGACGATTCCCACCAATCGAGCACGGCGCCCAGCGTTTCGCCCGTAGCCGTCAACACCGATTCGTCCAGCACGCCCAGACGCCGCAGATGCAGCATCACTTCCGGCACCCCGCCGGCCAGAAACACCCGCACCGTCGGATGATAGACCGGCCCGTTCGGGAGCACGCTGACCAGACGCGGCACATTGCGGTTGATGCGGATCCAGTCCTGGACCGTCGGCACCGCAAGTCCCGCCGCATGCGCTACGGCCGGGATGTGAAGCAGCAAATTCGTCGAACCGCCGAACGCGGCATGAACCGCCATGGCGTTGCGGATCGCCGCATCCGTCAGCACGTCCCGCATTCGGATGCCTTGCGCCTCCAGGCGCATGACGGCGCGCGCCGACTGCCGGCCCAGTTCCTCCCACACCGGCTGTCCGGAAGGCGCGAGCGCGGAATGCGGGACCGAAAGGCCCAGCGCTTCGGCCACGACCTGGGAAGTGCCCGCCGTCCCCAGAAACTGGCACCCCCCGCCGGGGGTGGCGCAGGCGCGGCAACCGAGATCCGCCGCTTCGTCGAGCGACAATTCCCCGTTGGCGTATCGGGCGCCGATCGTCTGAATTTTCCCGGCGTCTTCCCCGACCGTCGGCGGCAGCGTCACCCCGCCCGGCACGATGACGCCGGGCAGGTCGCGCATGCCCGCAAGCGCGAGCATCATCGCGGGAAGTCCCTTGTCGCAGGTGGCGACGCCGATCACGCCTTTGCGCGTGGGCAGCGAACGGATCAGCCGGCGCAGGACGACCGCCGCGTCGTTGCGGTACGGCAGCGAATCGAACATCCCGGCCGTGCCTTGCGAGCGTCCGTCGCACGGGTCGCTGACATAGCCGGCGAACGGCACGCCGCCCTGCGCGGCGATTTCGGCGGCGGCCGCCTTCATCAACAGGCCCACTTCCCAATGGCCCGTATGGTAGCCCAGGGCGACGGGCGTGCCGTCGTCCGCCCGGATTCCTCCCTGCGTGCCCAACAGCAAAAACTGCTTTCCGGTCAGGCGGCTCGGCTTCCATCCCATTCCCACGTTCTGGGTCATGCCGAACAGATCGCCGCTCGGGGCATGGCGCAGCAGTTCGTCCGTAAGGGGCAGCTTCCCTTCCGGCCCCGCAGCGTGCGTGACCACCCGGTAAAGGCCGGGGGAAGCGTCGCCCATGATTTGCTCAATCGGTTCGCGCATAGCCGCCTCCTGTTACGCCTTGACGAAAACGGTCTTCACCGCAGTGAAAAACTCGATCGCCGCCTGGCCTTGTTCCCGGGAATGCGAGCTGGACTGCTTCATGCCGCCGAACGGCGCCTGCAGCTCCACGCCCGCCGTCTCCGCATTCACCCGGACGAGGCCGGCATCCGTCTCCCGGATGAAAGCGAGCATGGAAGCGATGTCCTTCGTGAAGATGGACGCGCTTAGACCGTATTCGCTGTCGTTGGCCAATTCGATGGCTTCCTCCAGCGAATCGACCGGAATGAGCGCCAGCACCGGGCCGAAAATTTCCTCTCTGGCGATGGTCATCTCCTTCGTGACGTCCTCAAACACCGTCGGCTGCACGAAGTAGCCTTCCGCCAGGGCGGGATCGGCCGGCTTGCCTCCGCCGGCGAGCAGCCGCGCGCCTTCCGCAAGCCCTTTCTCGATATAGCCGAGGACGGTTTTCTGCTGCTTTTCGCTTACGCAAGGTCCCATCCACACGCCCGCTTCCATGCCGTCGCCGACTTTGATGGCCGACACTTTGTCCAGCAGCTTGGCTTTAAAGGCGTCGTACACTTCCCGCATGACCATGACGCGGCTGGTCGCCGTACATTTTTGCCCGGTCGATCGCAGACCTCCGCTGACGGTCGCCTCGACCGCCTGATCCAAATCCGCATCCGCCGCGATGATAATCGGATTTTTGCCGCCCATCTCCAGTTGGTATTTGGCTCCCCGCGCCAGGGCGATCTGGCCGATTTGCTTGCCGGTCCGATTCGATCCGGTAAACGTAATGCCGCTCACGTCCGGATGCTCCGCAAGGGCCTGCCCGACGACGGAACCGTAACCGCTGACCAGATTCAGCACGCCCGCCGGCAGCCCCGCTTCTTCGAAGCATTCGACGACTTTGGCCGCGGTGACGGAGGCTTCCTCGGACGGCTTCAGCACGACCGTGTTCCCGTAGACGAGAGCCGGGGCCGACTTCCAGATCGGAATCGCGACCGGAAAATTCCACGGGGAAATGACGCCGACGACGCCGAGCGGAACCCGGGTGGTAAACATCAGCGCATCGCGGTCGGTGGAGGGGATCACCTCGCCGATCTTCCGCATGCCTTCGCCGGCGTAATACCGCAAAATCGCGACGCCGCGCAGCGTCTCTCCCTTGGCCTCCGGAAGCGTTTTGCCCATCTCCCGGGTCATCGTCTCCGCCACTTCATCCGCGCGTCTCTCCAAAATGGCGGCCGCTTTGAACAACAGATCCCCGCGCTCGGCACCGGACAGCTTCCGCCAGGAACGGAAAGCCGCTTTGGCTGCGGCAACGGCGCGGTCAAGGTCTTCCCGGGACGATTCCTGGACGTATCCGACAATCTCTTTCGGATTCGCCGGATTGAGGCTGGGAATGGTTCTGCCGGTCGAAGCCGCCGTCCATTCCCCGTTCATGTAGTTCAAGTAAACTTGCCCAGCTGCATAAGCACACATGCGCCATTCTCCTTTCCCATGCCTTGTACGGGCTCCGTCCAAGCGCTCATTCTGCGCTTGCGACAGGGTTAATCAGCTTGCCGATGCCGTCGATTTCGATTTCGATCCGGTCTCCGCCGGCCAGCGTGAAATCGTTGGGCGGAACGATGCACGTACCGGTCAGCAGCACCGTGCCGTCCAGCACGACGTTGTCCCGCACCAGATACGCGACCAGTTCATCCAGCTTCCGCTTTAATTGCTTCGTGCTGGCCGTCCCTTCGAACACCTGCTTCCCGCCGCGGTAAATGCGGCAGGCAATGCCCAGATCGTACGGGTCCGGCACCGCTTCGGCCAGCCGGATCGCCGGCCCGAGAGCGCAGGATTGCCTCCACACTTTGGCTTGAGGCAGATACAGCGGGTTGTCGCCTTCGATATCCCGGCAGCTCATGTCGTTGCCGATCGTATACCCCACGATCCGGCCCCGGCCGTCCAGCACGAGCCCGAGCTCCGGTTCCGGGACCTGCCAGCTCGAATCGCTGCGCAGCCGGACCTCGCCGCCCGGACCGACGGTGCGGGCCGGCGTCGATTTCAGGAACAGCTCCGGACGCTCGGCATCGTAAACCTTGTCGTAAAAAGTGGAGGCGTCCATCTTGCCGCCGGTCGCTTCATAATTTCGCGCGTCGCGGCTTCGCTCGTAGGTGACGCCGGCGGCCCAGACTTCCGGCGCGTCAACGGGCGCCAGCAGCGGCAATGCCGTCCATTCGGCGGCAATCGGTTCGGCCCCGGCGACGATCTCTTGAACCAACGCCAGCGGAGAGGCGCCCCTTTCGTCCGCCGCTTTGACCAGCGACATGAAATCGCCGTACGGAAGTTCGTACCCCTTGCCCTCGTCGGTTACGGCGGCCAGCCGCGGCCCGGTGTCCGGAGCGGCAAATCGGATTATGTTCACGAGAACATGCACCACCCAATTTGTTTTATATTATAAAACCAAGTTTGTAATAACGCGCAAAAAAGGGTTCCTCGGACGTCATCTGCCGAAGAAAGCCTTCGGCGCCTGGCGTCTAAGGCCGATAGCCGAGGAGCCGGGAGATGTTCTTTCCTTCCTCTTGAAGCAGAAGGAGATAGCGGCGGAACAGCTCGTCGTCCACCGCCGAGGTCAAGGTCGAAATGCTCATAGCGGCCGCCACCGCGCCGGTATGGTCGCGGATCGGGGTGGCCCCGCACCTGACGCCGGGCTCGTTCTCCTGGTTATCAACGGCATAGCCCTGCTCGCGCACCCGCTCCAGTTCCCGAAGAAGCGTTTCCTTGTCGCGAATCGTGGCCGGCGTCTGCGCGGTAAAGGCGTAGTCCCGAAGAAGCGCTTCCGTTTCTTCCCGCTTTCCGAACGCCAGCAACACTTTTCCGACCGCGCTGCTGTGCAGGGGAACCCGGCGTCCGATGCGGGAATACCGAATGGCCGCCTTCTCCCCTTCCACCTTATCGATGTATACGCCTTCCTTGCCGTCGCGTATGACAAGGTGAACGGTCTGCCCCGTCCGGGCCGACAGCGCTTCCAAATGCTTGCGGGCAACCGTCCGGATATCCATTCTCTTGAGCACAAGTTGGCCTTTCTCCAGCATTTTCAAACCGAGCTTGTACTTGCCCGTTTCCTCGTCCTGGTCGATGTATCCATGCAATTGAAGCGTTCTCAACAGCGAGTGAACGGTGCTCTTGTGCAGTCCCATCCTGGCGCTGATTTCGGTCATTTTCAGTTCCGTCGTGTATTCGTCGAATAAGTCCAAAATTTGCAAAGCCCGGTCCAGCGATTGGATAATCGGCATGGTTTCTCTCCTAAGCGGCGCATTTTGTTCTATATTATAAAACCTAATTTTGTATTGTACACCATTATCATAATCCGCCGCTTTCCTTTTTTCAATCCCCGCTTTCTTTCTTTTCCAAAAATGAAAATAGGGCCCTCCAAGTCGCGGAACTTGGAGCGCCCCTTCGCTTATTCCTATTCGCCCAGCTTTTCTTTGAGGTACGCCCGCACGTCCTTGGCCAAATCGGGACGCTCAAGCGCAAAATCGATGATCGTCTTCAAATAGCCCAGCTTCTCCCCGGTATCGTAACGCCGTCCTTCAAAGTCGTAGGCGTAAACCGGTTCGCTTTGCATCAGCCGGTAAATCGCGTCGGTCAGTTGAATTTCCCCGCCCGCTCCGGTCGTCTGCGTTTCCAACAGGTCGAAGATAGTCGTCGTCAGGATGTAACGGCCCATGATGGCGATATTGGACGGCGCCGATTCCCTGGAAGGCTTCTCCACGACGCCCCGCACCCGGATCACCGCGTCCTCGTCGGACGTTCCCGGAACGGGATCGACGATGCCGTAGCGGGACACTTCGTCATCCGGCACGCGCTTGACGGCGAGCACGCTTCCGTGCACCTTTTCGAACACGTCCATCATCTGCTTAAGGCACGGAACTTCGCTCTTGACGATGTCGTCGCCAAGCAGCACCGCAAACGGTTCGTTACCGATAAACTTGCGCGCGCACCAGATGGCGTGGCCGAGTCCCTTCGGCTCCTTTTGCCGGATGTAGTGAATGTCCGTCAGCTCGGTCGCCCTTTGCACCTCGGACAGCAGTTCGTATTTTCCTTTCGTGAGCAAATTTTGCTCCAGCTCAAAGGAACTGTCGAAGTGGTCCTCGATGGCGCGCTTGCTCTTCCCCGTCACGATAATGATGTCTTCGATGCCCGATGCCACCGCTTCTTCCACGATGTATTGAATTCCCGGCTTGTCGATGATCGGCAGCATTTCCTTCGGCATGGCTTTGGTCGCGGGCAGGAAACGGGTTCCGAGTCCTGCCGCCGGAATAATGGCTTTACGAATTTTCATCAAACGGATAACCTCTCTACGACAATAATGATGACCGGTCAGCCTCCACCCCGCAGAACTCGGAAGCCGCGCCGGGCAGTCTTCCGGTTCCGATGCAGACGACGCCCTGCGCGTTCAGCGCGGCAGCGTCCAGCAGGTTGCGTCCATCTAGTATTATCGCTCGTTTCATCCGTTTTTTAAAGACGTTTGCTGGAATTTGACGGAATTCCGGCCAATCTGTCGCAATAATGGCGGCATCCGTTCCGAGCAGCGCCTCCTCGGCCGAATCGCAAAGGCGGACGGCGCCCGGCAGCAGGCGCTTTGCCATCCGGCCGGCGGCTGGATCGAACGCCGTCAGCGTGATGCCCGGATGGCGCCGCAGCAACTCGGCCGCCAGCCGGAGCGAAGGGGCCTCGCGGAGATCGTCGGTGCCGGGCTTGAACGCGAGCCCGAGCAAGGCGACCTTGCGCCGCGGCAGATCGGACAGCGCGGCCTCCAGTTTGCGCACCATGCGCAGCGGCAGCAGCGCATTCACCCGAATGGCCGCAGACACAAGCGTCTGCGGGGCGCCGGCCTCGTCCGCGAGCCGGACGAGCCCGCGGGCATCCTTCGGCAGGCAGGAACCGCCGAAGCCAAGCCCCGCGCCGAGAAAATGCGGCCCGATCCGGGGATCGAGGCCCATCGCCCGCGCGATGGCCGGGTAGTCCGCGCCCGTCTGCTCGGCGAGCGCCGCGATCTCGTTGGCGAACGACAGCTTGACGGCCAGCGCCGCGTTGGAAGCGAGCTTTGCCAATTCCGCGCTTCGGCGGTCGATATGAACGACGGGGCCGGACAACGCGCCGTGCAGCTGTTCAAGCCGCGAAGCCGCCTCCGGATTCGCGGCTCCGATGACGATGCGCGACGGCTCGAAGAAATCCCGGACCGCATGCCCTTCCCGCATAAACTCGGGCACCGAAGCGACATGGACGGGGCAATGCGCGGGCAAGCGGCTTCTCAGTCGCGACTCCAGCCGTTCGGCCGTCCCGACCGGAACGGTGCTCTTGATGACGACGATTCGGGCGTTGCCGTTTGGCCACTCCCCTATCCGATCGGCCGCTTCCCACAAATAGGAAAGCCGTAGCTGCCCGTCGGCGGCGGAAGGCGTGCCCACCGCCATAAATATCACGTCCGCCTCCAACGGCAGGCGCTCCGGATTGCAGCCGAAACGCAGGCGGCCGGCCTCGACGTTTCGGGCTACGAGCGCCTCCAGGTCCGGCTCGTAGTAAGGCACCCGGCCCCGCATCAATTGTTTGATTTTCCCCGCATCCACATCGTAACAATCCACTTGGTGCCCCAATTCCGCAAATCCCGCGCCCGTCGTTAACCCGACGATTCCCGCGCCGATTACCGCCAATCGCATCGTTCCCGCCTCCTTCGACGCTCTTGCTTGCTTCGGTAACGTCGATGATAGCACGGTGGCCGCAACGCATTTCTTTGTTTTTGTAAGGGGAACGTTAACTTTTCGGAGGAAGAAAAACGGCCCGGGATTCCGGATCGAATCCGCGGGCCGCATGTTTACTTTTATTTGACCAGTTGTCCGCGCGTTACGCCAAGCTGATTCGTCGCTTTCAGCTTCCGCCACACTTCGCTGCCGGCGATCCGGCCGTCGATGGCGGCCCGGTACAGCGACAGCACCTCGCGCACCTTGTCCGCGCTCTCTTCGAGAAACTCCACGCGGTACGATTCGAGCCCCAGCTCCATAAAATGGCTCAAATACTCCGCGCCCGACTGCTCGATCGCGTTGTATACCGTGTTCCGGCAGCCTTCGTCCACGCGGACCGGATGCGACATGCCGATGCGGTCCCTGAGCGCGGCGCGATGCTGCTCGCACGGCCGGCCGCAGTTCGTATAGTCGGTCCCCTCGCTCAAAAACGTGCAGTAGACGCAGTGCTCGGTATGGAACATCGGCAGATGCTGGTGGATGACCAGCTCGAGCCTCGACGTGTCGGACTCGCGCAGCAGATCGACCATCTGCTGGATGTTCAGATCGTAGGACGGGGTCAGCCAGTCGACGCCCGCTTCGCGGAACAGCTCGATCGTCTTGTGATTGGCCACATTCAGCGAAAAATCGCCGATCAGAAGCGGATGGCGCTCTCCCGGCTTCTCCGCACGCTCCTTCAAATAATAGTACAGCGCGCCCGTATTGCGGACGAGCACCGCATCCGGCTGCAGCCTCAGAATGTTGCGGTGGTAGCCGTTCTCCCCGGGCATATGGATGCGCGGCGTCGCCAGCGCGATCGGCTTGCCGGCTTCGCGGCAGATGGCGATCGCGTCCGGAAACTGCTTGATAAACTCAAAGTCGGCGTAAATCATCGCCACATCCGTTTCCGCCGCCGCACGCACCTGCTCCAGCGTGCGGCAAAGCGCAGTCAGCCGGGTGCTTTCGGGACGGGCCGGCCGCTTCGGCGCCGCTGCCGCCCTCGGCGGCGGCGTCCGCTTCACGTACCGCGGCGGCTGCTCGCGCAGTCGTTCCAGCTGCTCCGCGGCCAGACGCCGGATGCGGTTCAGCTCGCTTTTCGGGACGATGACGTCCCCTTCAAGCGCTATGTTCAGCCCCTCGAGCCGGAACAGCGTGCCGCCGAGGCGGCCGAACTGCTCCTCGAGCACCTCGCGGCCGAGCGGGCGCTTTTCCGCGCGCGCAAGCGGCATTTCCGACTGCACGACCACGGTTGTTCCCCGCGCCGTATCCGTCCAGATCGTCCGGAGATTCGTCCCTTCGCGGCCTTCGACCGTGACCGACACCGGGAACGTGCGGTACGGTTTATCCGTCTCGAACGTAGCGCGCAGCCGCTTGTCGAGCGCCGGGTCGTTTGTTTTCCAGATCCGGTCGCCTTCGTGCACGCGGTGCAGATCGACGTCGCCCCGGCCCATGACGATTTCGACACGGCTGCCCTCCGCGGCCTCGCCTTCGAGCCGCACGCCGGAGCTGCGCAGATCGTAGACGCGCCCGCCCTCTTCCTTCTTCGTCGGGTCCCCGGCGTCGAAGACGATGCCGTCCCCCCGCTTCAGCGGGGATTCGATGATGCACACGACGCCGTCCTTCGTCACCTTCTCGACGCGTCCGAGATAGACGCCCCGGCTTTTCGGAAACGTTCCGTCCACGAGCTGCTTGTTGTTCGTTCCTTTCAGGAAGCCGTGCGTAAAGCCGCGAGAAAAGCTCTGCTGTAGCTCCCGGATGTCCTCGCGGGAAGGTTTGCTGTCTTTGCCCTCGAAATACAGGTCGATGGCGCGGCGGTATTTGCTCACGACATTGGCTACGTATTCGGGAGATTTCAGGCGCCCTTCGATCTTGAAGGACGTCACGCCCGCTTCGATCAGCTCCGGCATAATGTCGATCGCCGCAAGATCCTTGGGCGACAGCAAATAGGCGATATTGCCCATCGGCTTCTGCACGCCGTCGACGATCAAATCGTACGGCAGCCGGCAAGCCTGCGCGCATTCGCCCCGGTTCGCCGAGCGGCCTCCCCACACTTCCGAAGTCAGGCATTGCCCGGAATAAGAGACGCAGAGAGCGCCATGAACGAATACCTCCATCGGCAGCTTCGCCTGTTCGCCGATCTGGCGGATCTGCTTCAGGTTGTTTTCGCGGCCGAGCACGACGCGTTCGAGGTTGAACGGCTTCGTAAACTCGACCGCTTCCGGGGACGTGATGGTCATTTGCGTCGAACCGTGAATCGGAAAGTCCGGCGACAGCTCGCGAATCAGCTTCACCAGTCCCAAATCCTGCACGATGACGGCGTCCACGCCGGCATCGATGCACGCTTCGACCAGCCTTCTCGCCTCTTCAAGCTCGTCCTCGAAAACGAGAATATTAAAAGTAAGGAATCCCTTTACCCCGTACCGGCGCAAAAACGCCATAATCTCCGGAAGCTCGTCCATCCGGAAGTTGTTCGCGCGCGCCCGCGCGTTAAACTTTTCCACGCCGAAGTAGACCGCGTCGGCTCCGTTCGCAACCGCGGCCCGCATGCATTCCCAGTCCCCCGCCGGGGCCAGCAATTCGATATCTTCACGCCGTATTGCGGCTTTTTCCGTCATCTTTTCCAATCCTCCACGACTCTCTAAAGCCATCCATGATTCCCAGTATACCAAACCGGTCAAGGCGGAGCCAAAAGAAAATGAACCCTTTGCGCCCCAAACGAAAAACGGGCTGAAGAGCCGCGCTCTCTCGCCCGTTTTACACCCCTCTTATAGCTTTAACCGTTACCAGCCGCTGACCATCTTTGCGTCCGCGATCAGGAACACGATCAGCGCAACGATCGTAAAGCCGATGGCGAACAGGTTTTTCTTCGGCTTTTCCATCAGCAGGCGCACGAGTCCGATCACGATCAGCAGCGTAAAAATAACCATAAATATGTCGAACGGAGTAAACAAGCTGGCCGATTCCTCCGCCGCATTTGCTGCGTTTGAAGCCAGGAACATTGGGGGGGACCTCCTTTTGTTCATAACATTCCCATTATCCTCTATGTTATCCGCAAAAGTCGGGGGTTGCAAGTCCGAACTTGCGCGCGTAACAACTTTGTCACAGGATGGAAATCCTCCAAATCTTTCGATTGCGGATGGCCGCCGGTTGCTATATAACGAACCGTTAACGTTGCCATCAGGAAGTTTTATAAACCGATTTCCCCGCACGCATTGTCGGCTCTATATAAATATGATACGATCAAATCATACCGGTCATATCGGAATTAGGCGGCCGACTTGAGTTTTACAAGGGGGACGATCGTATGGCATACGAAGCGGTATGGATGAAAAATCCGGAAAAGCTGAACAAATTCGAATTTCATAAAATTCAAAAAGACGGTCTCGATATTATTCGCGACATTCTAGATAAATATTCCAAGGAAGGCTACGACTCGATTCCGGAAGAAGACTTCAACTTGTTCAAATGGGCCGGCGTTTACCGGCAAAAGCCGAACAACGGCCATTTTATGATGCGGATCCGGATTCCGGGCGGCATTCTGACCAGCGCGCAAGCCCGTGTGCTGGCTTCGATCGGCCGCGATTACGGCCGGGGTCTCATCGACGTCACGACCCGTCAAGCGGTTCAGTTCCACTGGCTCCAAATCGAGAACTTCCCGGACATTTTCGACCGTCTCGCCTCCGTCGGCATGTCCTCGATCGAAGCCTGCGGCGACTGCCCGCGCACGATCGTCGGCAACCCGCTTGCCGGCATCGATCCGGACGAACTCATGGATACGGCCCCGATCGTCCGGCAGCTTGAAGCGTTTTTCGTCAACAACCGCGACTTTTCGAATTTGCCGCGTAAATACAAAATGTCCATTTCGGCCAACATCTACAACAACGCCAGCGCCGAAATCCAGTGCCTCGGCTTCGTCCCGGCTTCCAAAGTGATCGACGGCGAGGAAGTGATCGGCTTCCATGCGCTGGTCGGCGGCGGCCTTTCGGCCAAACCGCATCTGGGCAAGCAATTGGATATGTTTATCCGGCCGGAAGAAGTGCTCAAAGTCGCCATCGGCGTCACGACGCTGTTCCGCGACCACGGCTACCGCGAGAAACGCCACTATGCGCGCCTGAAATATTTGGTGGCCGACTGGGGCATCGAAAAATTCCAGGAAGAGCTCGTGAAGCTGATCGGACCGATGCCGCCCCGCGGCGAAAACCGGGTCGTCGGCTGGAACGGTTCCTACTTCGACGGCGTTCACAAGCAAAAGCAGGAAGGCCTGAACTATATCGGCCTGAACGTGCCGGTCGGCCGGACCAGCAGCGACGAGTTCGAGCAGCTTGCGGACATCGCCGACAAGTACGGCAACGGCGAGATTCGCACGACGATCTCCCAAAACGTGATCCTCACCGGCATTCCGGACGACAAGGTGGAGGAAGTGCTGAAGCATCCGCTGCTTGAACGCCTGTCGCCGAACCCGAACCGGTTTATGAGCCGCACGGTATCCTGCACGGGGAACGAATTCTGCAACCTGGCCATCGTCGAGACGAAGGAGCGCGCCCGCCGCGTGGCGCAATATCTGGACGAACACGTGAAGCTGGATCAGCCGGTGCGCATTCACTTCATCGGCTGCCCGAACGGCTGCGGCCAGAAGCACGTGGCGGACATCGGTCTGCAGGGCTCCCTGATCAAAACGCCGGAAGGCATGGTCGACGCGTTCGACATCGCCGTCGGCGGCACGCTCGGGCCGGGCGCCAAATTCAACACCGTGCTCAAAGGCCGCGTCAAAGGCGAGGAAGTGCACAAGGTGTTGGCGCAGTTGATCGAATTCTACAAAGAACAGCGGGCTTCCAGCGACGAATCGTTCCACGATTTCGTACACCGCGTAGGCATCCCCGTTCTGCAGGAAAAGCTGACGGAAATTTTGGCGGTTGCATCCTGACCGACCGGCCTTTTGCCATCCCCTTCGTTGCGGCCTGGCCGCGGCGGAGGGGATTTTGGTTTTCGGGCGGCTATACTCGCCCCATCCGACCCAGCAGTCCAGGCGGAGTCCGGCACGCGCGCGTCACGGACCGCTCTATCGCGAGCACGTCATGAACCGGACTATCGGAACAGCTACAAACCGTTTTATCGCGAACAGCCACGACCCGCTCTATATTGGATTTCATCCAACAAAATCGACCACTCCGTTCCATTTTCTCGTCTATATTGGATAATTCCAGCCTCGTTCACCCATTCAAGCTCAAAAGAGCTCCAATTAGACAAATATATTGGATAAATTCCAGTATAGCTGTCCATCTTCCGCGCATTTGGATTATACATTGGATAGTTTCCAACATAGACACCTATGCGTCTTACAGTGCCAGCAAAGCCCGATAGGTCTGCACCAGAAGAAGAAGAAGATCTGCGTCGCAACCTCCGGAACCGACGATTTCACGCGCCAGCAACCGAATGTGTCCAAATAAACGTAGCACGATACAACAGCATTCCCCCCGGGAAACGCAACGTGTCCCGAATTGCTCCTTGTCCGCATCGCGCCTGAACGGTATACTGAGGTTAAGACGAAGAACGTCCCGAAGCCTGCGAAGGTTTGGGGACGTTTCTTTTTTAGGAGGAATGGAAACGATGGCAAACTTCGATCAGGCGCTTCAGGCATTTATGGAATGGCATGCATCCCGTCGCCAAGGGGAACGTAGAGGGCGATTGCGAAGAGGAAACCGGTATGCCGAGGAATTGTTTCTCCGAAACGTGTGGTGGCCGCTGTTCGGACACTTTGACCACTTGCACCCGGAATACGAAGTATATGATTTGAACCGCAAGTCCCAATTTCTCGACTTTGCCTTCCTTCCTCCTTTCGGCCGATTCGGCATCGAATGCGACGGCTTCCAGGCGCACGTTAAAGATATGGATCGCGAAAAATTCAGCTACAGCCTGAACCGCGACAACTTTTTGACGGGGCTTGGATGGAAAATGCTCCATTTCTCCTTTGACGATGTGCAAACCCGCCCCGAAGTTTGCCGCACGCTTCTGCAGCTTGCAATCGGACAAAATATGCTTCGTTTCTCTAACGGAGAATCGGCTGCTTCTTATATGGAAAAGGAAATCCTTCATTTCGCCTGGAGGCTCGGGCGCCCGGTGCGTCCCAAAGACGTGTCCGAACAATTCGAGCTGGACTTTCGGACCGCCCGCAAGCATTTGCGCGCTATGTGCGCTAAAGGCATGCTCCGCCCCGCATCCAAAGGGAATACGGTCCGCTACTACGAGTTGGATGAAATGTCGCTCGAGCGTCTGCTATAAACCGTCCGCAAGCCGGACACCGCGAACGGTTGGAAAAAGAGCTAAGCCGCCAAGTCAAACAACTGCCCGCTGCCATCGGCTAGCCCTGTCGGACCGCCGTTGCGGGCCATAGCCGCCAAGCTCTAGCGGACGCAAACAAAACCGCTCGCCATCCTTGTCCGGAGCGCACCCGTTTTAGCGGAGATGATTCAGAAAAAGAACAAAAAAGCCCCCGGAACGCCGCGGTGAAGGCGGCGCCCGGAGACCGTATTCTTTTCGCCGTATATGATTAAGGGCCTAAAACATTAAACCTGCTGAACCTTAATCAGGTTGGTCGTACCGGATTGGCCGAACGGCACGCCGGCGGAGATGACGATCGTGTCGCCCGACTGCACAAGACCCGTCTTCAGCGCGCCGCGGACGGCCGAATCGAACAATTCGTCGGTCGTCGTCACGGGTTCCCCTTTGACCGGGATCACGCCCGACAGCAGGCTCATCTTCGACAGCACTTCCTCGTGCTGCGAAATCGCGATGATCGGCGCCTTCGGCCGATACTTGGACACCATGCGCGCGGTAAAGCCGCTTTCCGTCGCGGTGACAATGGCCGCGGCATTCAGCTCAAGGGAAGCGCTGACCGCGCTCTGGCTGACGATCTCCGTCGTGTTGGTCGCGTGGTGAGCGATTTTCTTGAGGAATTGTTCCTTGTAATCGATCATGCCCTCCGCTTTTTTGGCGATCGTCGCCATCGTCCGGACGGATTGGACGGGATACTTCCCGGCCGCCGACTCGCCGGACAGCATGACCACGTCCGCTCCCTGCAGCACCGCGTTGGATACGTCGCTGACCTCGGCTCGCGTCGGCCGCGGGTTGACCTGCATCGACTCCAGCATGTGCGTGGCGACGATAACCGGCTTGCCGGCGAGGTTGCACTTCTCGATCATTTCCCTTTGAATGAGCGGCACTTCTTCAATCGGCACTTCTACGCCCAGGTCGCCGCGGGCAACCATGATGCCGTCGGACGCCTCGATAATCGCGTCGAGATTCGCCACGCCCTCTTCGTTCTCGATTTTGGAAATAATCTGAACGTGTCCGGCGCCGTTCTCTTCCAAAATGCGGCGGATTTCCAAAATATCCTCGGCCTTGCGGACGAAGGATGCGGCGATCATCTCGACGCCATGCTGAAGCCCGAAATGAATATGCTGCACGTCCCGCTCCGTCACCCCGGGAAGCGACGTCTTGATGCCGGGCAGGTTGACGCCTTTTCGCGGCTTCAACGTCCCGCCGTTTACGATCGTACAGCGGATTTCCGTTCCTTCCACCGCCCGCACCGTCAGTTCGACAAGCCCGTCGTCGATCAAAATCCGGTCGCCCGGCTTGACGTCTTTCGGCAGATCCGGATAGTTCACCGGCAGGCGGGACGCATCCCCCAGCACATCCTCCGTCGTCAATACCAGCTCTTCGCCGGCTTTCAGCTCGCACGACGCTTCCTTCAGCTTGCCGATCCGCACCTCCGGACCTTTGATGTCCATCATGATCGGAACAAACGTGTTCAGTTCCCGGGCGGCCTGACGAATTTTCGCGATGCGCCCGGCATGGTCTTCCAGCTCTCCGTGAGCCATATTTAAACGGGCAACCGTCATTCCCGCCAAAATCATTTCCTTCAAAATGCCTACGTCCTCGCACGCGGGTCCCATGGTACAAATGATTTTCGTTTTGCGCATGTCCAGTCCTCCTCGTCTTACGTCTATTTTACGACGAAAAAACGGAAGGAACTATGAAATATAGTATAATGAATGCAATATAGTACGATACGGGAGAGAAAAGAATGGTAGAAATCGCGGAAGTCCGCCAGGACAGCGGATTTGACTGGTATCAGGAAGGGGACGCGGACCGGGAAACCTATTATCTCGGCCTGGCAACGTACGGCAAATGCCTCTATAGAGCCGATCGGGACAAATACATCTTGGAAAAAGGAGAGCTCCTTCTCATTCCGCCGCATATCCCGTTTTACGGCAAAAGCATCCCTTCCGTGCTGCATACCAAATTCGGCCTTCTGTTTAAGGCATCAAGTGCGCGCTCCGCCCTTCCCATCTTGAACCTGCAAAAACCGCTCAAGCTGAAACTGGGCGGCTACGATCTGATCCACGAACGCATCAAAGCCGCATGGAACCAGTGGCAGGAGCGGCCGCCCTACTACCGGACGATGGCGGAAGCGCTGATGACGGAAGCGCTCGTCTATGCCAACCGCGAATGGGACCGGGGCGCCATCCCGGCGGAGAAGCTGCGCCATGTGGAGAACATGAAGCAGTACATTCAAAAGCACCACCGGGAAAAAGTAACGAAGCGGGAACTGGGCGAAGCGATTCAAAAAACCCCCAACTATGCGGCGGCGCTGTTCCGGTCCGTCACCGGGCAGACCATCAGCGAATACGTGCACGGCCAGCGGATCAAGACCGCCATCTACATGCTGACCGAATCCCGGCTTTCCATCAGCGAAATAGCGGCTTTCGTCGGCTACAGCGACGTTTCTTATTTCCATCGCCTGTTCAAGCGGATGACCGGAAAGTCGCCTTCCGAATTTACGGACGAGCGGCCGCCGACCCCATAACGGCGGCGTTTCGGGATCATCCCCGCAGCGGGGAAACGGCACGGGCCGGGGACTAAGCGTTTAAGACTTCGACCGTGCCGTCCCGATGGCCGATGAAGACCGCCGAGGTCATGCGCACGAACAGGCCGTTTTCCACGACGCCCGGAATTTGGTTCAGCAGCACGGTCAGCCTTTCCGGGTCCGCGATGGAACCGAACCGGCAGTCGGCAATATAGTTGCCGTTGTCCGTCCGGTAAGGCTGCTCGCCATCGAGGCGAATGGCGGGTTTGCAGCCCAGTTCCTTGAGCCGGTTAAGCGTCAGCCGCGTCGCAAACGGAACGATCTCAACCGGAAGGGGAAATCGCCCCAGCGTCTCCACCCGTTTGGACTCGTCGGCCACGATCAGGAGCTTGCCGCTGCTTGAGGCAAGCACTTTTTCCCGCAGCAGCGCGCCTCCCCCGCCTTTGATCAAATGAAACTCGGGACCGATCTCGTCCGCCCCGTCGATCGTCACGTCGATCCGGTCGATTTCCTCGATGCCGATGAGCGGGATGCCCCACTCGGCCGCCAAACGTTCGGAGCGCACGGAGCTTGCGACGGCCTTGATGTCGAGCCCTTCCCGCACGCGCTCCGCGATTCGTTTGATCGCCCAATAGGCGGTCGAACCGGTGCCCAGTCCGACGATCATGCCGTCCTCCAGCCATTCCACCGCTTTTTCCGCCGCCAGTTTTTTCATGTTCGGTTCCATCCGTTTACGCCCCCTGTTCGTTCTCCTGCGCCAAGCAAAAAAACGCGCGATGCGCAAGAAGACGAAGCCGCTCCGGCAAGAGCGCTCCGTCTTCATTTTGCTCCGTTTATACTTTCGCCATCGCCGCTTCGGTGCGCGCGCGGTCCCGTTCCAAAATCGGGGCGAGGTACTTGCCCGTGTACGAATTTGGATTGGCCGCAAGCTCCTCCGGCGTGCCTGTGCCGACGATGGTTCCGCCTCCGCTGCCGCCTTCCGGGCCGAGGTCGATCAAATAGTCCGCCGTCTTGATGACGTCGAGATTGTGTTCGATGACCAGCACGGTCTCGCCGGAGTCGACCAGCCGCTGCAGCACCTGCAGCAGGCGGGCGATGTCGTCGGCGTGCAAGCCTGTCGTCGGCTCGTCGAGAATGTACAGCGTCTTCCCGGTGCTGCGGCGGTACAGCTCGGCCGCCAGCTTCACCCGCTGCGCTTCCCCGCCGGACATCGTGGTGGACGGCTGACCCAGCGTCATATAGCCCAATCCCACATCAAGCAGCGTTTGCAGCTTGCGGTGAATACGGGGAATGTTCTGGAAAAACACCGTTGCGTCCTCGATCGTCATCTCCAGCACTTCGGAAATGTTTTTCCCTTTATATTTGACTTCCAGCGTCTCGCGGTTGTAGCGTTTGCCCTTGCAGACCTCGCACGGAACGTATACGTCCGGCAGGAAGTGCATCTCGATCTTGATGATGCCGTCGCCTTTGCAGGCTTCGCAGCGTCCTCCCTTGACGTTGAAGCTGAAACGGCCTTTCTTGTAGCCGCGAACTTTGGCTTCGTTCGTCATGGCGAAGACGTCGCGGATGTCGTCGAACAGCCCGGTGTACGTCGCCGGATTGGAACGGGGCGTGCGGCCGATCGGCGACTGGTCGATGTCGATAACCTTCTCCAGATGCTCGAGCCCTTTCAGTTCCTTGAACTCTCCCGGACGCGTCTTCGCCTTGTTCAGATCGCGGGCAAGCGCCTTGTACAAAATCTCGTTGACCAGCGTCGACTTGCCGGAACCGGACACGCCGGTCACGGCCGTGAACACGCCCAGCGGGATTTTGACGTTCAGGTTTTTCAGGTTGTTGGCCTTTGCGCCTCTGATTTCCAGCCAATTGCCGTTCGGCTTGCGCCGCTCCAGCGGCACGGGAATGAACTTGCGCCCGCTCAGGTACGCCCCGGTCAACGATTTCTCGTTGGCCATCACTTCCTGCGGCGTCCCCTGGGCGACCACGGTCCCCCCGTGAATGCCCGCTCCCGGCCCGATATCGATCAGATAATCCGCCGCCAGCATCGTGTCCTCGTCGTGCTCGACCACGATGAGCGTATTGCCAAGATCCCGCATATGCTCCAGCGCCTTGATGAGCCGGTCGTTGTCGCGCTGGTGAAGGCCGATGCTCGGTTCGTCGAGAATGTAGAGGACGCCCATCAGGCTGGAACCGATCTGCGTCGCCAGCCGGATGCGCTGCGCCTCGCCCCCCGACAGCGTGCCCGCCGCACGCGACAGCGTCAGGTAATCGAGCCCCACGTTCACGAGGAAGCCGAGCCTGCTGTTGATTTCTTTCAAAATCAAATTCGCGATCGCTTTCTCCTTGTCGTTCAGCTTCAGCTCGGAGAAAAACGACTGCGCCTCCCCGATCGACAGCGAAGTCACGTAGGAGATGTTTTTCCCGCCGACCGTAACCGCGAGCGACTCCTTCCGCAAACGGTGGCCTTTGCAGGTTTCGCAAGGCCTGGAGCTCATATACTGCTCGACGAACTCGCGGATGAAATCGGACGCCGTCTCGCGGTAACGCCGCTCCAGATTGTTGACGATCCCTTCGAAGGGAACCATGGCGTCGCGCGTATGGCCGAACTCGTTCTCGTAGCGGAAACGGATCTTCTCCCCGCCGGTTCCGTACAGGATCATGTTCATCTGCCGGTCGCTGAGCTCGGAGACGGGAACGTCCATCGGAATGCCGTAATGCGCGCAGACCGCCGCCAGAAATTGCGGGTAGTACGTGGAGGCGCCGCCCGCCCAGGCGTCGAACGCGCCCTCTTCGATGCTCTTGGTGCGGTCGGGCACGAGCAGGTCCGGGTCGACGACCATCTTGACGCCCAAGCCGTCGCAATCGGGACAAGCCCCGAAGGGCGAGTTGAACGAGAACATCCGCGGCGTCAGCTCGTCCATGGAGAACCCGCAAATCGGGCAAGCGAGCTTGGAGCTGAACATCAGCTCCTCCTTGTCGATGACGTCCACGATGACCTTGCCGTCCGCCAGCTTCAGCGCCGTCTCCAGCGAATCCGCCAGCCGGGCCGCCACATCCTCCTTGATGACGATGCGGTCGACGACCACTTCGATGGAATGCTTCTTGTTTTTCTCCAGTTCGATCTTCTCGGCCAGATCGCGGATTTCCCCGTTTACGCGCACGCGGACAAAACCCTGCTTCTGCACGTCGGCCAGCAGCTTGCTGTGCTCGCCTTTGCGCCCGGATACGACAGGCGCGAGAATCTGCAGGCGGGTGCGCTCGGGATATTCCATAATGCGGTCGACCATTTGCTCCACCGTTTGCGAGGCGATCTCCACGCCGTGCGTCGGGCAATGCGGCCGGCCGATCCGCGCGTACAACAACCGCAAATAGTCGTAAATCTCGGTGACGGTCCCGACCGTCGAACGCGGGTTGCGGCTGGTTGTCTTCTGGTCGATGGAAATGGCCGGCGACAGCCCTTCGATCGAATCGACGTCCGGTTTGTCCATCTGGCCCAAAAACTGGCGGGCGTACGCGGACAGGGATTCCACGTAGCGCCGCTGTCCTTCCGCGTAGATGGTGTCGAACGCCAGCGAGGATTTGCCGGAGCCGCTAAGCCCCGTCAGCACGACAAACTTGTCCCTGGGAATGGTCACGTCGATATTTTTTAAATTGTGGGCGCGAGCGCCCTTAATGACGATATTCTCGTTGGCCAACGGTTTAGCCCCTTTCGCTTTACGGGCAAGGCGGGGCTTCGCAATCGCCCACAGTTGTCCGTACATAAGAATATGTGTTCCCATTTATTATAGCGAAGCCGGAATTAGGATGCAAATGGAAATGAAAACCTTGCCGCATCTGTTTTTTTTGCCATTATCGCTTCGGAAAATGCCGCCGGTTGTCCGGCGCGGGGGAGCGCGGTACAATCAGAACAGGTTGATTGGAGTCGGACGGAAGGGACGTGGAAACGTGGAGAATCCCGGAACGTTGGAAATTGCGTTTGCCCGGCTGGAAGATTTGCCGGCCATTGTCGACATTTACAACAGCACGATCGCGGGAAGAAGAGCAACCGCCGATCTGGAGCCGGTTACGGTGGAAAGCCGGCTGCCATGGTTCAAGGCGCATACGCCGGACCGCCGGCCGCTGTGGGTGGCCAAGCAAGGGGAAACCGTTGCCGGCTGGGCGAGTCTGAGCGACTTCTACGGCCGCCCCGCTTATAACGGAACGGCGGAAATCAGCATTTACGTAAGCGAGGCCAGCCGCGGCTCCGGGGTGGGCAGCCTGCTGGTGGAGCATGCGATCGCGGAGTGCCCGAGGCTTGGCGTGAACACGCTGCTCGGCTTCGTCTTCGCGCACAACGAGCCCAGCCTGCGCTTGCTGCGCAAGTTCGGCTTCGAAGCCTGGGGCCATTATCCGAAGGTAGCCGTGCTCGACGGGGTCGAGCGCGATCTGGCGGTGCTGGGCAAGCGCTTGGGGGGACCGGTCTCGCCGGCAATCGGTTAGTGGATGGACCGAAGGCTTACCTGGAATTTCGGCCTGCATGGACGCCTCGAATCCGCCCCGAATCCGCCCGTTAGCCGGGGCGATTCGCAGTCCCCCCCCTATTCGCTTTGCCTTTCCCCGCTGCGTTCCCTTTCGGCCTACATCTCGGCCTTCAGTTCCAGCAAGGCGTCGCGCAGCTCCGCGGCGCGCTCGAACTGCAGGTTTTTGGCCGCTTCCTTCATCTCCGCTTCCAGTCGCTGAATCACCGCCTGGCGCTCTTTCTTCGACATCTTGTCCACGCCCTTGACGCCGGCCAGATAGGAGCTCTTCTGCTCCGCCACTTTGGTCGCCTCGATCACGTCGCGCACTTTCTTGCGGATCGTTTGCGGCGTGATGCCGTGCTTCTCGTTGTAAGCCAACTGGATTTTGCGGCGGCGCTCGGTTTCGGAAATGGCCTTTTCCATCGATTCCGTAATCTTGTCGGCGTACATGATGACGCGTCCCTCGGCATTGCGCGCCGCGCGCCCGATCGTCTGGATGAGCGACCGCTCCGCCCGCAGAAAGCCTTCTTTGTCCGCATCCAATATCGCCACCAGCGAAACCTCCGGCAGGTCAAGGCCCTCCCGCAGCAGGTTGATGCCGACCAGCACGTCGAACTCGCCGAGCCGCAGATCGCGCAAAATCGCCATCCGCTCCAGCGTTTTGATGTCGGAGTGCAGGTAGCGCACCTTGATGCCGACTTCCTTCAAATAGTCGGTCAAATCCTCCGCCATCTTCTTCGTCAGCGTCGTCACCAGCACGCGTTCGTCCTTGGCGATGCGCGCCCGGATCTCGCCCAGCAAATCGTCGATCTGCCCCTTGGTCGGACGGACCTCGATGACCGGGTCGACAAGTCCCGTGGGACGAATGATCTGTTCGACCACCGTCGGACACTTCTCCAGCTCGTACGGCCCGGGCGTCGCGGATACGTAGATCAGCTGGTTCGCCTTTTGCTCGAACTCCTCGAATTTAAGCGGCCGGTTGTCCTTGGCCGACGGAAGACGGAAGCCGTGTTCGACGAGAACGTCTTTGCGCGCCTGGTCCCCGTTGTACATGGCCCGGATCTGCGGCAGCGTCACGTGGGATTCGTCGATGACGATGAGGAAGTCCTTGGGGAAAAAGTCCAGCAGCGTATAGGGCGTAGATCCCCGCTCGCGGAACGTCAGCGGCCCCGAGTAGTTCTCGATCCCGGAGCAGAAGCCCATCTCCGCCATCATCTCCAGGTCGTAGCGCGTCCGCTGCTCGAGCCGCTGCGCTTCCAGCAGCTTGCCGGCCGCACGCAGTTCGGCCAGCCTCTCTTCCAGCTCCCGCTCGATGTTGACGAGCGCCAGCTTCATCTTCTCCTCGGCGGTCACAAAGTGGGTCGCCGGGAAAATCGCGACGTGCTCGCGTTCGCCCACGATCTCGCCCGTCAGCGTATCGATCTCGGTAATCCGCTCGATCTCGTCGCCGAACAGCTCGACCCGGATCGCCCGGTCGCTTCGCGAAACCGGGAAAATCTCGATGACGTCTCCCCGCACCCGGAACGTCCCGCGGACGAAGTTGATATCGTTGCGCTGATACTGAATGTCGACCAGCTTGCGGAGAATTTCGTTCCGCGGCCGCTCCATGCCGACCCGCAGGCTCAGCCGCAAATCGCGGTATTCCTCCGGCGAACCCAAGCCGTAAATGCAGGAAACGCTCGCCACGATAATGACGTCCCTGCGCTCGAACAGCGCCGAGGTCGCGGAGTGGCGCAGCTTGTCGATCTCGTCGTTGATGCTCGAGTCCTTCTCGATGTACGTGTCGGTAGACGGAATATACGCTTCCGGCTGATAGTAATCGTAATAGCTGACAAAATATTCGACCGCATTGTCCGGAAAAAACTCTTTAAACTCGCTGCACAGCTGGGCGGCCAGCGTTTTGTTATGGGCGATGACCAGCGTGGGCCGGTTCGCCCGGGCAATCGTATGGGCAATCGTAAACGTCTTGCCTGTTCCTGTCGCACCCAGCAGCGTCTGGTGCTTGACGCCGGCCTCGAGACCCTCCACAAGCTTCCGGATCGCTTCCGGCTGATCCCCTTGCGGCTCGTATTCGGACACGACCCGGAACCGCCCGTCTTTCGGCGAAGAATCCGCCATCGCAGGTACACCCCCATATGTTCCGAAACAGAATATGTGTTCCCGTACCATTATAAAGGTTTCGTTTTCCCCCGTCAAAACCGCCCTCCCTTGGTTCGTTCGCCGCCGGTTTCGCCAAACGAAGAACGACGAAGGACGATAGGCAAATCCGGTATTCAGGATCAGGAATTGTAAAGTATAATAGGTTTATGGGAATAAAGGAGGCCGGAGCATGGGGCTTTTTTCGTTTTTTCGGGGTCAATTTGTCGAAGTCGTTGAATGGCGGGAAGACACGAACGCGATGGTGTACCGTTTCCCCGCATACGATAGCGCGATCAAGATGGGGGCGAAGCTGATCGTTCGCGAAGGGCAGGCCGCCGTCTTCGTCAACGAGGGGCAGCTGGCGGACGTGTACGGGCCGGGCACCTATACGCTGAATACGCAAAACATGCCGTTGTTGACCGCCCTGAAATCCTGGAAGCACAAGTTCGACTCCCCTTTCAAAGCGGACGTCTACTTCGTCAATACGACGAACTATACCAACCAGAAATGGGGCACGGCCAATCCGGTCATCATGCGGGATGCGGAATTCGGGCTCGTCCGGATTCGCGGCTTCGGCAGCTACTCGTTCCGGGTGAAAGATCCGGCGCTGTTCCTCCGCGAGATTTTCGGCATGAGAGAAGAGTTTACGGCCGAAGGAATAACCGCGCACCTGAAATCGGCGATCGTCTCCGGCATCAGCGACTTGCTGGCCGAATCGAACATTCCGGTGGCCGACCTTGCTTCCAGCTACGAGGAGCTTGGGCTTAGCGCCGCCGAACGGCTGCAAAAGCATTTCGAAGCGATGGGACTGGCGCTGTCGTCGCTGACGATCGAAAACATCTCGCTCCCCGAAGAAGTGGAAAAAGCGATTGACCGCCGCTCGTCGATGAGCATTGCCGGCAATCTCGAGCGGTATACCCGGTACCAGGCGGCGGAAGCGATTCGCGAAGCCGCGGGCGGCGCGGAATCGGGGATGGCCGCCGGCGCCGGGCTCGGAGCCGGGATGGCCATGGGGCAAATGCTGCAGCAGGCGCTGAACCCGTCGCCTCAGCCGCACCATTCCGGCGCGGCGGATGCCGCCGGCGAGGAGCCTGACGCCGCCTGCGGCGAATGCGGGCACCGGCTGAAGCCGGCGGAGAAATTTTGCCCGCAGTGCGGTACGGCGCGTCCCTACGCCCGCTTCTGTTCGGAATGCGGCGAGCCGGTCGCCGCAAGCGCCAAATTCTGCTCCGCCTGCGGAACGAAGGTGTAGCCGGCGATGACAGTGGAAGCGAAAGCAAAAGCGGAGCCGACCGGGTTCCCCTGCCCGGCATGCGGCGGGTCGTTGGCCTTCGATTCGGAAAGCCAAAATCTGAAGTGCCGGTATTGCGGGCGGGAAGAAACGATCGAGCATTTGCTGGAAACGCCGGCCGAGCATGCGCTTGATCTAAACGACGGGCAAGACGACGAGCGACTGGACTGGGGACTTGCGCAGCAAGCGATCCGCTGCGAAAGCTGCGGCGGCGAAACCCTCATTCCGGCGCACCGGACCGCGGGGGAATGCGCGTTTTGCGGATCGCCGAAGGTCCTCGCGCAAGGCGATGCGAGAAGCATACGCCCCGAATCGGTCATCCCCTTCCAAATCTCCAAGGAAGAAGCCGCCGCCTCGTTCAAAAAGTGGAAGCGCAAGCGCTGGTTCGTGCCGAACGCGTTCAAACGGCGGGACGTCCGCTCCGAGCTGACCGGCATTTACATCCCCTTCTGGACGTACGATGCCGATACGGTTTCCGCGTACCGCGCGGAACGGGGAGACTATCACTACCGGACGGAAACGCGCACGCGCGTCGTCGACGGGAAGACGGAGACCTATACCGAGACCGTTCGCTATACGGTTTGGCGATGGACCCGCGGCACTTACGGCCGCGCGTTTGACGACATCCTCGTTCCGGCATCGAAACAGCATGAGGGCAAACTGCTGGAACGCCTCTCCCGCTTCGATCTGAGCCGGCTTGTCGGCTATCGGCCGGAATATTTGAGCGGCTTTATCGCGGAGCGCTACACCGTTTCCCGCAGCGAAGGCTGGAGATCGGCGCAGGAACGGATGGACGATCAGCTTCGGCGCGAAATCATCCGGGAAATCGGCGGGGACGAGGTGCGGAATTTAAGCATCCATACCGCCTATTCCTCCGTAACGTACAAACACATTCTGCTCCCGGTCTGGAATGCCAGCTATACGTACAAAAACAAGCTTTACCGCTACATGGTCAACGGACAAACCGGGCTCGTCACGGGCCGCGTTCCCCGCAGCCCCGTCAAAATCGCCCTGTTTGTTCTGTTCTGCCTGACGATCGCGCTTTTGGCTTTATATCTCTTGGGATCGACCGAGTAGCGCCGCCGCGCCGCAGGAAGAGGAAAGATGCTGTCCCGCAAGTAGCCAAAACAACTGTGGGGCGCTTTTTTGTTTAGGGCAATAAGCAACTGCAACTCCGCCCGGCCGGTCCGACGAGCCGAATGTCCGATCTCTTGCTTTTGGCGCCGGAATCGGTTATTCTTTATTTAGACAATTGACTAAATATCAAAATTAAACCCGGCATTGAACGGAAAGAAGGAGGTTCTTCCCTGTGAACGACGCGTTTAAGGCGCTGTCCGATCCCACTCGCCGGCAGATCATCCAGCTGCTGAAGGAACGCGATTTGTCCGCCGGGGAGATTGCCGAGCATTTCAACATTTCCAAGCCAAGCATCTCGCACCACCTGAACATTCTGAAACACGCGCATCTCATTCAGGATGTCCGGCACGGACAAAACATCATTTATTCACTCAACCTGACCGTCGTGCAGGAAACGCTGAACTGGTTTCTCAACCTGATCGGAACGAAAGGAGACGATGAAACATGACGCAACAGCCGCAAAACGCAACCACCAAGAAATGGACCAAAGACATATGGGCATTGCTCATCGTCAATTTCGCCATTTTCGCAGCCGCCTTTCTGGTCTTCGACCGTCAATTGCCCGACGTCATGCCTTCCCACTTCGACATGAACGGCAATCAGGACGGGTCGATGCCGAAGTGGCAATTCTGGCTTTTCTACGGCGGCTTGGGCGTACTGCTCCCGCCCGCGGTCGCCGCCATGCGCTTTATCGATCCCCGCAAAGAGAACTATGCCCGTTTCGAAGGGTTCTACAAGCTGTTGCGCTGGGTGATCAGCCTGTTCCTGCAAGGTTTGTTCATCACGATCATCCTTCACGGCCTGGGCCATTCCATCCCCGTCCACAAAGTGATCGCAGGCGCGCTCGGGGCGCTGTGGGTTGTCATCGGCAACCGGATGGGGCAAGTGCGCAGCAACTTCTTTATCGGCATCCGCACCCCTTGGACGCTCGTCGACGAAAACAACTGGAACCGGACGCACCGGCTGGCTGCCAAACTGTGGGTGCTCGCGGGATTGATCATGTTCGTCATGGCCTGGTTTGCGACCGGGACCTGGGTTACCGTTCTCATTTTGGTTTGCGTACTGGGCAGCTCGATCGTGCCGGTGGTTTACTCCTACCTTCTGCATCGGCGCGCGAACCCTTAATGACCGAGCAGCTTTAAACCGACCGCGGCGGAAATGACGAGAGCCAGGAAAAAGATCCGGCGAAGCTGGCGCGACTCCCCGTAGAAGATCATTCCGATCAGCGTCGCGCCGACCGATCCGATCGCGGTCCAGACCGCATAGGCCGTGCCCATGGAAAGGGACTTCATCGCCATGCTGAGCAGCATAAAGCTGGCGGCAAAGCCGAGAATCATGATCAGAAACGACCTCGTGTCGCGCCGCTTGTTCAGCAGGTTAAGCCCGGTGACGCCGACCACCTCGCCGAGACCCGCCAGAATCAGCCATACCCATGCCATTACGAATCCGCCTCCTTCTCCTGCTCCGGATGCCCAGTCGTCATCTTCAAGCCGGCGATCCCGATCACCATCAGGATGACAAGCGCAAGCTTCCCGGCATCGAGCTCCACGCCAAAGAAGATCGATTCGCAAAGCACCGTTCCGGCCGCCCCGATGCCGGTGAAGACCGCATAAGCCGTGCCGACGGGCAAGGCGCGGGATACGGCCATCAGGCCTGCGAAGCTCAGCCCGATCGCGATCACGGTCAGCAGCCACGTCAGCCAGCCGTCGGCATACTTAAGGCCCGTTACCCAGCCGACCTCGCAAATCCCGGCTCCTAGGAGCAACAGCCAGTATCGATTCATATCCAATGTCCTCCTTCAATTCGAGTCCAGACTTTGTCGCCGTATGCCGTTCCATTCGAAAAAGCGCAAAAAAACCGGGAGCGCGCGCATGGCGTCCGAAGAACCGGCGGCTTGCGCCGCCGCAGCCTTTCGGTGATGCACGCGAAACTCCCGGGTACATGAGAAGGATATCAGGACAACGGCTTTCTTGACCGCCTCGGCGGCAAACCGGCTTCTTCCGGCGCCGGATTGGCGCTTGTGCCCAAGCCGGACGATGCCGCCGCGCGTTCTTCGGCCAAGCGGCCCGCCTCCGGCTCCGCGGCTTCGATGCCCGCCGCAGCCGCAGCCAATTCCCCGGACGCGCCGGAAGCTTCTCTCAGCGCTTCGTCTGAGCGCGCGGCGTGCGCCGGTTCCGCGCCCCTGCGGCGCCTCGCGCCCGCCTGCCGAAGCCCCCGCCAAATCGAGGCCGAGCGGGGAGCGGCGACGACGTCGGCGTCCTCGTCCGGGGCCAGAATGATCCCGAGCTGATAATGTTCTCCGGCGTAACGGGCGCGCTGAACGAATTTCACATGGCCTTCGCGGTTGACGACTTCCAGCTTCGAGAACGCCGACTGCAGCTGCAGCGCATCGTGCAACTGTTCTTTCGTCCGGACCTTCATGCCGTTCACCCGCGTGATCCGCTCGCCCGCCTGCAGTCCCATCTCCGCAGCCGGGGTGCCCGGAAGCGTCGCCAGCACCGTCAGCCCGCGGCCGTCCTGCGCGTAGACCGGCTGACGGCCGCTTTCCCGCCAGCGGCCGAGGAGCAGCACGCCTTCGTGCATCGCGAAGGCGCCGAGCGCCGCAACGGGCGCGAGCGGCTCCCAGAAGGCGGCTCCCGCCGCCAGCACGGCCACCGCGAGGCCATACAGCATGAGCGTATTGCCGGATTCGCGGGCCTTGTCCTCGGGCCATCGCGTCTTCGTCCGATCGGTGAAGCCGATCAACACCGGGAAAGCCAGCAGACTCCATCCGGCCGCGTCCGAACTCGAGAACAGCGGGGTCCAGGGCAGCGCCAATCCGTCCGTCCCTCCCGCCGGAACCAGCCACAGCAGCGGAACCGGCCATAGGCCGGACAGCGAGTAAGCGCCGATCGGCTTGCCTCTTTTTCCTTCGAGAAACAACGGCACCGCCTGCTTCGCTCCTTGCAGCCGAACGAGCGCGCCTTCCGCCACATGCAGCAGGCCGGCCAAAAACAGCAAGCCCGGCACGTCGATTTGAAGCAGCGCCCGAATAGCTGGGCCCGCCGCACCCGCCGCATCGCCGCTCCACCCCGTCCAGGACAGAACGGCCTGAACGAGGCCGAGCGCGCCCGCGGCATAGGCCAGGCAAATATATCGAAGCCGAAACAGCGCAAGAACCGCCATCGCGAGCCAGACGCACAGCAGCGTCTCGTTCGTCAGTTGCGCCCCCGCGCCCAATCCGATCAGGGAAAGGCAAAGACCCGCGCCCAAACCGGCCAGCGTCCGGCTGATCAGCAGCGAAAGCGATCCGTACATCCGGACATGAAACATTTGGCGCTGGAGCACGACGCTGTTCCGCGCATGCCACCAGGCAAACAGAACCGCTATATAGAAATAAGGCAACGTAAACAAGCCCGCTGCGGCGCGTCCCGCTTCCCGCAGCCAGTCAAGATAAGGGTCCATCCCTTTCCGTCCCCTTTCGCACGGTATCCGTATCTACATTCGACGGGGGAGACGAAATTCCTTTAGCCGATTTTTTCCGCCATCCGCAGCGCAATGTCATGCGCCGCCGACCACTGCGCATCCCGAGCCGGATCCTGAAGCGCCATGAAAAACGCCTCCTCCAGCCGTTCCGCCGTCCGCTCGTCGACTATTCCGGTTTCCGGCAGCTTAGCCGCTTGCTGAAACCGTTTGACGGCCTCCTCCGTCGCCTTGCTGTAATAGCCGTCCGTCCGGTCGGCCGCAACGCCGACGCCTTCGAGCATCAGTTGCAGGTTCCGAACGTCTTCGCCCGTCTCGTCCGGCTTCAGGACGCGGTCTCGGGGCAGGCGGGAAGCGGAAAAATAGTCCGGCTGACTCACGGCGACGTCCGGCGCGAGGCCCTTGGCGTCGATCCAGCTGCCGTCGGGCAGCAGCCACTTGGATACGGTCAGCTTCACCAGGCTTCCGTCGTCCAGCCCTTTTTCGAAGCTGATCTGCACCGTGCCTTTCCCGTAGGTCGTCTCCCCGAGAAGCGCCGCCCCGGCCGACTGCTTGAGCGCGCCGGCCAGGATTTCCGCGGCGCTGGCGCTCCCCTTGTCGATGAGCACGACAATCGGATACGGCTTCACCGTTCGCAAGCTTCCTTCCGAAAGCTCGGTCTTCCGGTTTCCGTTCCCGTCCTCCGTGATAACGACCGGCTTTCCGCTCGGAACGAACAGCTCGGCCACTTCAACCGCCGTCTGCATAACCCCGCCCGGATTGCCGCGCAGATCGACGACCAGCGCCTTCATCCCCCGGCCTTCCATCTCCGTCAAGGCTTCGGCCGCTTTTTTCGCGGTATCGAACGAGAACTGGACGATCCGCAGCTTGCCGACGCCGTCGCCGCCGAGTTCCCCGACCGCCGTCGCCTCCGCAATGCGGTCGCGGACAAGCTCCAGCTCGAGCGTCTTGTCCGCACCCGGACGCTGCACCCGCAGCTTGGCCTTCGTGCCTTTGGGCCCGCGGATCTTGGCGACGGCTTCGCGCAGGCTCAGTCCCTCCAGAGAAGTTCCGTTCACGGACAGCAAAATATCCTTCGCCTGAAGGCCGGCCCGCTCCGCCGGAGTGCCTTCCAGAACCTGACGGACGACAATCTCGCCGTCCTGAACCTCGAGCCTAGCGCCGATGCCGGTGAACGTCCCTTCGACAGCGTCGGTAAATCGGTCGGCTTCATCCCGCGTCATGTAGACGGAATACGGGTCGCCAAGCGCCTCCACCATTCCCCGGATCGCTCCGTCCAGCAGCTCTTCCCGGTTTACCGGGCGCATATATTGCTGCTCGATCAACGCATAAACGCGACGCAGCTTGTCGAGCTCCTTCTCCGTGAAACCGCCTGAAACACCGCCCTCGGAAGCGCCTGCGGCGAGACCGGAAGAGGACGGACGGAAGGTTTTTCCGGAAGCGTTCAAAATGCCGATCGTCGCGACGCACGCCAGCAGCGCCGTGCATGCGGCAATGGCCAACACCGTGCGGCCCCGAAACACCATCGTCCCCACCCTCTTTCGTTCATCTTCATATTCCTATGACCTGAACGTTCGGCTTATCCCGGCGCGAAGCCTCCCGCCGCTCCCGAAAAGCCAAAAACAGCCGCCCCTCCGCGCCTCTTCCGTCAAAAACAGAAGAAAGAGGCCGGAGGAACCGGCCGGATGACGACGGCTGCGCCGTCTTTCTTATTTCAGGTAAGGCGTCGGATCGACCGGATTGCCGTTCTTGCGCACTTCAAAGTGCAGATGGTAGCCGGTCGCGGTTCCGGTCTTGCCGACAAGCCCGATTTTTTCGCCGCGTTTGACCGTTTGGCCTTTTTCGACCAGGATGCCGCCCGGTTTCAAATGGCCGTACAGCGTCCACAGCCCGTTCCCGTGGTTGATGACGATCGTATTGCCGTACCCGCTCCACGTCTGGGCGACGATCACGACGCCGGATTCGGCCGCGTAAACGGGCGTGCCCTCGGGAACGGCCATATCGATTCCGGTGTGCAGCTTCCTCTTTCCCGTAACCGGGTGTATCCGGTAGCCGAACGGCGAGGACAGCCGGTATTCCCGCTTGAGCGGAAGCCCGAGCTTGCCGCCCGTATAATAATTGCGGATCTTTTTCTTCTTCTCCAAAAGCTCGGAATATTTCTGGCCGAACTCCATGAGCGCCTTCTCGGCTTCCTCGCTGATCTCCTCGGTTTCCTCGATCTTCTCGTTAAGCTGCGCGATCAGAACTTCCTTTTGCCGCTCCTTAAGCTCAAGATTCGCTTTGCGGGTGGCCATCTCGGCGTAGAGGTTCCGCACCTCTCCGAGCTCGGCTTCGACCTGCGCTTTTTTCTCGGCCACGAACGCCTCGTATTGCTTGCTCTGCTCCAGCACGGACTTGTCCTGCTGCATAATGAGCTTCATGGCGTTGAAGCGCGTCAGAAAATCGTCGAAGCTGGTCGAGCTGAGCAGCACGTCAAGGTAAGAGACCGCGCCGTTCATATAGATCATGCGGATGCGCTTTTGCAAAAGCTCGTCGCGGCTTTCGCGCTGCTCCTCGGCGGCTTCCAGCTCTTTGGTCGTCCTCATCAGCCGCTCCTCGGCGGCGTCGATTTTCGCCTGGGTGGCAACCAGTTCCTCGCCGGCTTTGGCGATTTCGTTCATCAGCCGGGCGATGTCCTCCTTCGTCGCCGCTTTTTGCGCGGACAACTGCCGGACGTTTTGCTCGGCCTGCTTCTTTTCCTGCGCCGCCTTGTTCATTTGCTGCTGAATCTTTCGAATCTCTTTCTCGATTTTCTGGACTTCGGTTTCCGCGCGACTATCGTAAGGCTGCCCGAGAAACATAATGGCGACAAATATCGCGAGGACCGGTAGCAGCTTCTTTCTCACGGTCGTCCTCCTTATTTCAGACCTTTAGATATTTCCGGACGGAGACGGTGCTGCCCCAAATGCCGAGCAGCGCGCCCAGCGACAGCAGCGTCGCGGCGATAAAGCCGGATACTTCGTCCACGCTGGAGAGCTGAATCATCATCAGCCCGAGATCGTATTGCGTCGTCTTCAGGAGCTGCGAATAACCGTAAAGCAGGATCGCGGTCGTGATGGCCGAGCCGCCTAGCCCGATCAGAACGCCTTCCACAAAAAACGGCCACCGAATGAAGCTGTTTGTGGCCCCTACCAGCTTCATAATCGCGATTTCGCGGCGGCGGGCCAAAATCGTCATCTTGATCGTCGTCGAGATCAGGAACATGGCCATGACGGCAAGCCCCGCCACGATGACCAGGCCGATATTCCGCACCGCGTTGGTGATGCGGAACAGCTTCTCGACGGTGCCCTGGCCGTAATAGACCCCGTAAATGGGCTTGTCCGGGTCGGTTTCGTTAAACGCCTTAATTTGCTTGGCCACATACGCGACCTTCTGGGGATCGAACACCTCGACATCGAAGCCGTCCGGCAGCGGATTGTGCTCGTTCTCGTAGCCGTCGAGCGCGCTTCTGGCGTCGTCGTCCAAGCTTTGGCGCAGCCGCTCGAGTCCTTCTTCCTTGGATACAAAGGTGACCTTTTTCACTTCCGGGATGCGGCCGATCTTCCGGTTGACCTCTTCGATCTTCGCCTTGTCGGCGTTCAAATCCATATAAACGCGGATTTCGACCTGGCTTTCGATCTGGTCCGCCAGCTTGTTGACATTGAGCGCAAGCAGCATGAACACGCCGAGGATAAACAGCGATACGACGATGGAGCCCATCGACGCGAACGACATCCAGCCGTTGCGGAAGACGTTTTTGACTCCTTCACGCAGATGGCGCACGTAGGTTCTAACTGTCATAGCCGTATTCCCCTTTCGGCTCGTCGCGAACGATGGTTCCCCGTTCGATTGCGATGACGCGCTTGCGCAGGGTGTTCACGATGTCCTTGTTGTGGGTAGCCATGACGATGGTCGTACCGCGAAAATTGATTTCCTCCAGCAGCTTCATGATCCCCCAGGACGTTTCGGGGTCGAGATTGCCCGTCGGCTCGTCGGCGACGATGACGGCGGGATTGTTGACGATTGCGCGGGCGATGGCGACCCGCTGTTGCTCCCCGCCCGAAAGCTGGGCCGGCAAGCTGCTTGCCTTATGCTTCAGGCCGACCAGTTCGAGCGCTTCCATCGTCCGGCGGCGGATGACCTTTTTCGGCGCCTCGATGACTTCCATCGCAAAAGCGACATTCTCGTATGCGGATAATTTCGGGAGCAGACGGAAATCTTGGAAGATGACGCCGATGTTGCGGCGGATGAACGGAATTTTGCGCTGTTTCAGCTTGCCGATATTGAACCCGTTGACGAACAGTTGCCCTTTGGTCGGGACTTCCTCCCGATAGATCAGCTTCATGAACGTCGATTTGCCGGCCCCGGAAGGACCGACGATATATACGAACTCGTTGCGGTCGATCACAACGTTGATTCCGCTTAGGGCGGTAGTTCCGTCCGGGTATGTCTTGGCTACATCGTGCATTTCAATCACTTGGAATCACACCTTGTTTGAATTCGGACTTTTGATACTTCGACATTGTGCCTAAAAATCCTTTATTTGTCGACTCGTCTTGGGTAAAGCGCACGAATTTTTGTCGCCGCAAAGCGTTGGCCGCCATGGGACTTGGGAAATTTTTAAAAGTTTTTTAATCTGTCGGGTCCGCGCTCGCGCGATGGAATGTTCAGGATTTCCAGAAACAATTTAGGGAGGAAGTGCGGTGCGAAAAGGTTGGATGGGGCCGGTCGCCATCGCGGCGGCCCTGGGAATCGGCGCGGGTACGGCGCTTGGCTGTACTCTGCAAGGCGGAGACGGGAAATGGGCGCTGAGCTTGTCCGCAGGCGGGCATCGAGAGCGATGGGGCGAGACGGCGGAGGCGTTGCCTCCAGCGGCGGCCGTCTCGGGCGGGGCGGAGACGAGGCAGACGCCCGTCGCTGCGGGTGCGGCGGACGCGCTGCTTGCAGCGGTGCGCCGGCAGGCGACCCTCGCAGCGGGCGGCGAGCGGCCGGACGCGCGGCCCCTGGCGGGGGCGGCGGAGATGCTGCCGGCCGGTCTGTCCCTTGCGGCGGCCGCACCGGGCGCGGCGGAGACGATGCCAGCCGGTCTACCTCTGGCGGCGGTAGTACCAGGCGCGGCGGAGAAGCTGCCGGCCGATCTGTCTTCGGCAGCGGCCGCCACCAGTGCGCCGGAGCAGAAGCATCGGGACGAAGGACGCCCGCGCAAAATCGCGGCGTTTTCCACCTCCTTTTCGGCAAGCGACGAAGGCCGCTCACATAACATCGAGGCTGTGGCACAAGCGCTTGACAACACGCTGCTGATGCCGGGCGACGTGTTCGATTTCGGCAGCATCGTCGCCAAGGCGGAACGGGAGCGCGGCTTCAAGGAAGCGCCGGTCATCGTGAGCGGCAAGCTGAAGCCCGGAATCGGCGGCGGCATTTGCCAGGTCAGCAGCACCCTTTACAACGCCGTGCTGCGCGCGGACGGCATCGACATCGTGGAGCGGCGGAACCATTCGCTCCCGGTCGGCTATTTGCCTGTCGGCCTGGACGCCACCTTCGCGGACGGCTTCATCAACTTCCGCTTTCGCAACGCCACGGGCAAACCGCTTCGGATCAAGACGGAAGTCCGGAACAAAACCGTGACCGTCAAACTGCTCGGAGCCATGAACGAAAACGTGGAGTACCGGATCGAAACGGTGCTGCAATACATCATCGCGCCCAAAATCGTTTACGCGGCGGACCCGCATCTGGCCGAAGGCCTAAGCAAGACGCTGCGTCCAGGCGCGGAAGGCTACGTCGTCGACACATACCGCGTGAAGCTGGTCAACGGGGAATTCGCGGAACGGGTCCGTATTTCGCACGACACGTACCGCTCGCAGGATGCGCTCGTCGCCGTCCATCCGGACGATCCGCGCCTGGAGCCTTCTGCTGCCAAACAGCCGGCTCCGCATGGGTTTCCCTCTTCGGATTCCTCTGCGCCGGAATCGCTCGCTCCGGTCCCTCTTCACGGCGGCGTGCCGGTCGAACCGTTGTAAAAGCGGGGTTGGAGCCCCGCCTTTTCCCGGTATCCCGTCCCCTCGGGCTCGCCCTTTCCACATCCTCTGCTTTCCGGTAACAGCCTCATCCTTGCCTTTCGGGTACCGGATCGCCCTCCACTCCTTTGCCCCCTAAATCCGTTCTCCTGTACGGCAGCCCCGAAACGAAACTGTAGTTGCACAAATAGCAATTGCATGGCTGTTTTCCATTTTTTCGCGCACGCAGTTGCTATTACGGCAATTCGACGGCCCAACACCTCGTTCGGAGACCGAAATCGAAACTGTAGTTGCACAAATAGCAATTGCACGGCTGTTTTCCGTTTTTTCGCGCACGCAATTGCTATTACGGCAATTCGACGGCCCGGCACCTCGTAAGGCGACCCGCTGCTCAAGCGTAAGCCCTCGGGGATGAACGCGGGCTGCGGAACGGAAACGGCAGGCAGCCGCAATGTTGCGTAGATAATGTTGCGAAGGCAAACGATCTGCTCGATGGATGTAGGTGGCGGTAAAGGCGCCCTGGGGGATGAAGCGGAATTTGGAGAACATGCGGAAGCCAATGCAGGCGCACTCCCGGATGAACGTCCTGCATGCAAGGAGCCAATAACGGCGATTGAGCGGCAGGCGGGCAAAAAGGTACGGCGGAGCTTCCGATTCCGGGAGGCTAAAAATGCAGCAAACCGCCGGCCATCGCGCCCGGCGGCGTTGCACAAAACGGAGCCTGATGAACTCCGCGCTTGCGGTCCTTCGCTTATTTGCACTTTTCGGCGTATTCCGCCGTCCAGGCGTGAACGCGCGCGAGCTCGGCTTCCGCCCGTTCGATCGCGGCGGCTACCTGTTCCGTCGCCGTGCCGCCGTAAACGTTGCGCGCGTTGACGACGTTTTCCGGCTTCAGCACTTCGTAGATCCGGTCGTCGAACAGCGACGAGAATTGCTTGAATTCGTCCAGCGTCAGGTCCAGCAGGAACTTGTTGTTCTGGATGCAGTACAGCACCGTCTTGCCGATCACTTCGTGCGCCTGGCGGAACGGCATCCCTTTGCCGACCAGGAAGTCGGCGATGTCCGTCGCGTTGGAGAAGTCGCGGTCGACGGCCCGGCGCATTTGCTCCTTGCGAACCTTCATCGTCGCGATCATCGGCGCAAACAGCTGCAGAGCGCCCTGAAGCGTTTTGACCGTATCGAACATGCCTTCCTTGTCTTCCTGCATGTCCTTGTTGTACGCGAGCGGCAGCGACTTCAGCACCGTCAGCAGGCCGACGAGATGGCCGTACACCCTCCCCGTTTTGCCGCGCACAAGCTCGGGCACGTCCGGGTTTTTCTTCTGCGGCATGATGCTCGATCCGGTGCAGAACGCGTCGTCCAGCTCGATAAATTGGAACTCCGTGCTGGACCACAGCACCAGCTCTTCGCTAAGCCGCGACAAATGCGTCATAATCAGCGAGGCATTGGCCAGAAACTCGACGATAAAATCGCGGTCGCTGACGGCGTCCAGACTGTTTTCGTACACCCGCCCGAAATTGAGCAGCTTCGCCGTGTACAGGCGGTCGATCGCAAACGTCGTGCCGGCCAGCGCGCCCGCGCCGAGCGGCAGCGTGTCGATGCGCTTGTAGCTGTCCTGCAGACGCTCGATATCGCGTCCGAACATGGAGACGTAGGCCATCAGATGATGCGCGAACAAAATCGGCTGCGCCCGCTGAAGATGCGTGTAGCCCGGCACGATCGTGTCCAGGTTGGCTTTGGCCTGCCCGATCAGTGCCTCCTGCAGCTTCGCGAGCAGATCGACGAATTCGACGACCCTTTTGCGCAAGTACAGGTGCATGTCCGTCGCCACCTGGTCGTTGCGGCTGCGTCCCGTATGCAGCTTGCCCCCGACCGGCCCGATCTCGTCGATGAGCGCCTTTTCGATGTTCATGTGAATGTCTTCGTCGGCGATCGAGAACTCCTGCTCGCCCCGCTGGATGCGGTTGCGCACCTTCAGCAAGCCTTCCTTGATTTTTTCGACGTCGTCCGCAGGCAGGACGCCGCAATGGCCCAACATCGAGACATGCGCGAGGCTGCCCTGGATATCCTCTTCGGCCAGTTCTTTGTCGAACGTAATCGACGCCGTGTATTCCTCCACCAGTTGGTCGGTTTTTTTCGTAAACCGGCCTCCCCAAAGCTTGCTCATATCCTTCGTGACTCCCTTCGTATCTTCAGCCGGCGATCGGCCCGGTCCCGTTCCGCACCGCTGCGAAAGCGCACCGCTCCGATCCCGAAGGCAAAACCGCCAAAAAACGCCGGCTGCAAGCTGAAACTGCCGGAACGCATGGCGTCCATGTTCCGTGCAAGCACTTTCCCATTATACATGATACAAGCCAACCGGCCCCGTTGCACAAGAAAAAGAACTGCGGTGCGCAGTTCATCGGTACAGATCGGGAAAAAGGGCCCGGGAGCGCCGCCGGCGTCCAAAGACCGTGCGCCGCTCCCTTTCCGATGCGTTCGTGCCCGCTCCCGTTTACCCGTTGTTCAGGCCGGAAGCGCCGTTTACGCCGGCCGAAACTTTCAGGCGCAGCGCGTTCAGGCGGATGAAGCCGGTCGCATCGCTTTGGTCGTAAGCCTGCGTCGGGTCCGCCTCCATCGTCGCGATGTGCGGGTTGTACAGGCTGACCGGACTCTTCAGCCCCGCCGCCATCACGTTGCCTTTATACAGCTTCAGGCGAACGGTGCCGGTCACGTTCTTCTGGCTTTCGGTGACGAGCGCTTGAATGGCGAGGCGCTCCGGCGCGAACCAGAAGCCGTTGTATACGAGCGAAGCGTACTTCGGAATGAGCGAGTCGCGCAGGTGCATGACGTCGCGGTCCATCGTCAGCGACTCCATTTTGCGGTGCGCCGTGAACAGGATGGTGCCGCCCGGCGTCTCGTATACGCCGCGGCTCTTCATGCCGACAAAGCGGTTCTCGACCATGTCGACGCGGCCGATGCCGTGCTTGCCGCCGAGCTCGTTCAGCTTTTCCATCACGCCCAGCGGGCTCAGCTTCTCGCCGTTCACCGCCACGCAGTTGCCGGCTTCGAACTCAAGCTCCACGTATTCGGGCTGATCCGGCGCCTGCTCCGGCGATACGCTCAGCACGTACATGTCCTGCGCCTCCGGCGCGCTCGAATCGTACCACGGGTCCTCCAGCACGCCGCTCTCGAAGCTGATGTGCAGCAAATTGCGGTCCATCGAATACGGCTTGGCCGCCGACGCCTGAACCGGGATGCCGTGCTTCTCGGCGTAGGCGATCATTTCGGCGCGGCCCGGGAACGCTTTGCGGAACGCCTCGTCGCGCCAGGGCGCGATCACCTTGATGTCCGGCGCCAGCGCCGCGGCCGTCAGCTCAAAGCGCACCTGGTCGTTGCCTTTGCCGGTGGCGCCGTGCGCGATCGCCGTCGCGCCTTCGGCGCGGGCGATTTCGACCATGCGCTTGGCGATCAGCGGACGCGCGATGCTCGTGCCGAGCAGGTACTGCCCTTCGTACAGCGCTCCCGCCTGGAACATCGGGAAAATAAAATCTTTGGCGAACTCTTCCCGGAGGTCGTCGATGTAAACTTTGGACGCGCCGGTTTTGATCGCTTTTTCCTCGAGTCCGTCGAGTTCTTCCTTCTGGCCGATGTCGGCGGTGAAGGTGATGATTTCGGCATCGTACGTCTCTTTCAGCCAGGTCAGGATGACGGACGTATCGAGCCCGCCGGAATATGCCAACACGATTTTTTCTTTGGCCATGATGGGCAACGCTCCTTCTTTTTTTCTGAACATCATTCCGCACAATGGAAGCCGCCGGACTCGGCCGTATCGCCCGAACCCGACGGCGTCCGCGTTTCAGGTTACATGATGGCGGCCATGATCGCTTTTTGCGCGTGCAGCCGGTTTTCCGCCTCGTCGAAAATGACGGAATGCGGACCGTCGATCACGCCCTCGGTCACTTCTTCTCCGCGGTGAGCCGGCAAACAGTGCATGAACAGGAAATCCGGCTTGGCGTATTGAACGAGCTGCTCGTTGACCTGGTAATTTTGGAAGGCGCGCTCCCGTTCCTTCTGCTCTTCTTCAAAGCCCATGCTTGCCCATACGTCGGTATAGACGACGTCCGCGCCTTCGATCGCTTCGCGGGGGTCGCGCAAAATGTCGATCCGGCTGCCGCTTTCCCTTGCGAAGTCGCGCGCCAGCTTGACCTGCTCCGCGTCCGGCTCGTAGCCTTCCGGGGACGCGCTCGCAAAGTGAATCCCGAGCTTGCTCGCGCCGATCATCAGCGAATGCAGCATGTTGTTGCCGTCGCCGATGTAGGCGACCTTCAAGCCTTCGAGACGTCCTTTTTTCTCCAGAATCGTCTGATAGTCCGCCAGCGCCTGACACGGATGGGATTGATCCGACAGCGCGTTGATGACCGGAACGGTCGCGCTGCGGGCCAGCTCCACGACATTGCGGTGGCCGAACGTCCGAATGATGATGCCGTCTAGGTAGCGGGACAGCGTCATCGCCGTATCGCGGATCGTCTCGCCGCGTCCCATCTGGATATCGTTGCGGCTCAGAAACAGCGCTTGGCCGCCCAATTGGTACATGCCGACCTCGAACGAAACGCGGGTGCGGGTCGACGATTTTTCAAAAATCATGCCGAGCGACTTGCCTTTGAGCGGCTGATACACTTCCCCGGCTTTGAGCTTGCGCTTCAATTCGATGGCCAGATCGATCAAGTAGCGAATCTCTTCGGACGAGTAATCGACAAGCCCCAGAAAATCCCGGCCCTTCAGTCTTGCGGCCAATTCTTCCGCTTTTGCGGCTGGTTGCACGACAACCCCTCCTTCACGATCGTAAAATTCCGTCCCGGAAAGCCTCTCCCGGGCTTTATCTTAACATCTGTCGGGTTCCGTGCTTTCGGATTCCGACGTTATTCCGACGTTACTCCGACGGTTATTCCGCCGGCGTTCGAACCGCCGCCCGCTCCTTCAGCACGGCAGCGATCAGGCCGACCGCTTCGTCGATCTCCTCGCCGGTGACGAGCAGATTCGGCAGCAGGCGAATGACATTCGGCCCGGCCACCACGACGAGCAGGCCGCGGCGGTGCAGCTCGGCAACGGCATCGGCGACGGGTTCGTCGCAGACGATGCCGACCAGCAGGCCTTTGCCGCGGACTTCGAGCACGCCGGGCACGCCGTCAAGCGCTTCGCGCAGCTTGCCGATCAGCCGCTCGCCCGCTTCGGCGGCGCGCTCCGGGGCCTGCTCGATCAGCAGCGTCTCGATCGTCGCGGCGACCGCCGCCATCGCGATCGGCGTGCCGCCGAACGTGGAGCCGTGCGAGCCGGCGGAGAACGCCGGCACAAGCGGCGCCTTGGCCAGCATCGCGCCGACCGGAAAGCCGCTGCCCAGGCCTTTGGCCAGCGTGAAAATATCCGGTTCCACGTCGTAATGCTGGTACGAGAACAGCTTGCCCGTGCGGCCCATGCCGGTCTGGATTTCGTCGATGATCAGCAGCAGCCCGTGGCGGTCGCAAAGCTCCCGCACGGCGCGCAGAAACGCCGGATCGACCGGAATGACGCCGCCTTCCGCCTGCACCGTCTCGAGCATGACGGCGGCGGTCCGCTCGTTAACGGCGGCCTCCAGCGCCGGCAAATCATGCAGCGGCACGTGTACGAAGCCTTGCGGCAAGGGCAGGAAGCCTTCCTTGACCTTGTCCTGTCCGGTCGCGGTCAGCGTCGCGAGCGTCCGGCCGTGGAACGATTGCGTAAAGGTAATGATCTCATGGCGCCCGTTCCCGAGCACCTTCTGATGATAGCGGCGGGCCAGCTTGATCGCCGCTTCGTTCGCCTCCGCGCCGCTGTTGCAGAAAAAGACGGCGTCGGCGCAACTGTTATCCGTCAGCAGCTTGGCCGCTTTCTCCTGACCCGGTATCTGAAACAGGTTCGACACATGCCACAGCTGGTCGAGCTGGGCCACCAGCGCCGACTTGACCCGATCCGGAACGTGTCCGAGGTTGGTGACGGCAAGGCCGCTCATAAAATCGAGATACTCCTTGCCCTGATCGTCCCACAGGCGGCTTCCCTTGCCCTTCACGATCGTGATCGGGTAACGCCCGTATGTCGGGAACAAATGGCTCATGCAGAACACTCCCTTCGCTTCTATGGTTATTCGCGCACGATCCGGGTGCCGATGCCGCCCTCGCGGACCGCCCTGCTCAGCACGCGGGGCTCCGCGCCGTCGACGATCAGCACTTCCCGCACGTTGCCGTGCAGGCATTTCATGGCTGCGCGCACCTTCGGAATCATGCCGCCGTAAATCTCCCCGTTCGCGATCATCTCCTCGATGTCCGCGAACGTCGCCTGCGGCATCACCTGCTTCACGCCGTCCCGCGTCCGCATAATGCCGGGCACGTCGGTGACGACAATCATCGTCTCGACGCCCAGCTTCGACGCCACCGCGCCGGCCGCCGTATCCGCGTTGATGTTGAACCGCTGGCCTTGATCGTTGATGCCGATCGGGGCGATCACGGGCACATATCCGAGCGCGATCACGCCCTCGATCAGTTCGGCGTTCACGTCGGTCACGTCGCCGACAAAGCCGATCTCGTCCGCATTGGCAACCGGCTCGGCCCGAATCAGCAGCCCGTCCGTGCCGGACAGGCCGAGCGCCTTGGCGCCGCTTTGCTGCAGCTTGCGCACGATCTCCTTGTTGATGCGGCCGGCAAGCACCATCTCCACGACGTCCAGCGTCGCTTCGTCCGTCACTCTCAGGCCGTTTGCGAACCGGCTCTCGATGCCGAGCTTGCCCAGCGTTTCATTGATGGCCGGCCCGCCTCCGTGCACGATAACCGGCTGCGTCCCGCTTTCCTGCAATTCCCGCAAATCCTGAAAAAAAGCGTCCGGCAGCGCCGCAAGCGTGCTGCCTCCGCACTTCATCACAAACCGCGCCATATCCGTCCTCCCGCAAAACCGGCGAATTTTTCAGCCGCCGGCCGATTCCGCCCGGGCCAGGCGAGATGCACCCAACACAACCGGCTTCCGCCGCGAAGCCGTCCCGGAACGGATTACGTCCGGTACGCCGCGTTGATCCGCACGTAGTCGTAGGTCAGATCGCAGCCCCAGGCGACGGCCCGGCCGCTGCCCATGTTGAGGTCGACATGAATGGCGACCGTGTCGCCCTTCAAATATTCCAACGCGGCCTCTTCGTCAAACGCAACCGGCCGCGACTGCTCCAGCACGGAAATGTCGCCGAGCCGGATGTCGACCGTATGCACGTTGAGCGGCACGCCCGCGCGTCCGGCGGCGGCGATAATCCGCCCCCAGTTGGCGTCGGCGCCGAACATCGCCGATTTCACAAGGCTGGAGCCGATGATCGTCTTGGCGATCGCCCGGGCCGCTTCGTCGCTCTCCGCGCCGGTGACCGTCGTCTCGATCAGCTTCGTCGCCCCTTCCCCGTCGCGGGCGATCGCCTTCGCCAGTTCCCGGCACACGTAGCGGAACCCGTCCGCAAACGCGGTCCAATCCGCATGATCGCGTGACAGCTCGCGGTTGCCCGCAAACCCGCTCGCCATCGCGATCACCATGTCGTTCGTGGACGTATCGCCGTCCACCGTAATCATATTAAACGTGACGTCCGTCGCTTCCCGAAGCAGCTCCTGCAGCAGCGCGGCGGAAATCGCGGCGTCCGTCGTGATAAAGCCGAGCATCGTCGCCATGTTCGGGTGAATCATCCCGGAACCCTTGGCCGCTCCGGCGATCGTCACGGTCTTCCCGTCGACGTCCAGACGCACGCAAGCCGTCTTCTTCACCAGGTCCGTCGTCAAAATCGCCTGGCAGAAATCGTCCGAGCCCTGCGCGTCGCCGCGCAGCTTCGCGGGAAGCTGCGCAATGCCGGAGGACACCCGGTCCATTTTGAGCAATTCCCCGATTACGCCCGTCGACGCCACCGCGACCTGATGCTTCGGAACGCCGAGCGCCTCCGCCAGCTCCGCACGCATCGTGCGGGCGTCTTCTTCGCCCTGCTTCCCGGTGCATGCGTTGGCGTTGCCGCTGTTGACCAGCACCGCGCGCAGCACGCTCTCCTCGGCAAGGCTCTCGCGGGTCACCTGAAGCGGCGCCGCCTGAAACAGATTCGTCGTGTACACCGCCGCAGCCGCCGCCGGAACCTCGCACACGATCGCTCCCAAATCGTGGCGGTCCGTTTTCTTCAGCCCGCAATGCAGGCCGCCGGCCTTGAATCCTTTCGGCGCCGTAATGCCGCCTTCCGGAACAATCTCATATGTTTTCCCCATGTCGCTTCTTGCGCCTCCGAATACCGTTACGGATATACCGGGGTGAATTCAAGCCCCAGCGTTTCGTCCCAGCCCATGATGAGATTCAAGTTTTGGATCGCTTGCCCGGCCGCTCCCTTGACCAGGTTGTCGATGACCGAAATGATCGTAATCCGGCCCGTCCGCTCGTCCACCGAAACGCCGATATCGCAGTAGTTCGAGCCGTACACTTCCTTGGTCGCCGGATAAATGCCGGTCTCCCGCACCCGCACGAATTTCCGCCCCTCGTAGAACTCGCGGTACAGCCGCGTAAAATCCGCGCTCGTCCGGCTTCGATCCGTCAGCTTCGCGTACATCGTGCTCATAATTCCCCGCGTCATCGGCGCAAGATGGGTCGTGAACGTCACCGCTACCGGCCGCCCGGCCGCGCGCTCCAGCACCATCTCGATTTCGGGCGTATGCTGATGCTGGTTGACCTTGTACGCCTTTAAATTTTCGTTCACTTCTGAAAAATGCGAGCCCAGGCTGAGGCCGCGCCCCGCTCCGGAAACGCCCGTCTTCGCGTCGATCACGATCGTATCCGGATCGATCCAGCCCGCCTGCACCGCCGGGTAAAGGCCGAGCGCCGTCGCCGTCGGAAAGCAGCCCGGGTTGGAAATGAAATCCGCTCCCGCCGCTTCCTGCCCGAACAGCTCGCACATGCCGTACACCGCGCGGTCCAGATAAGCTTGATCGGGCGCTTCCTTTTTATACCACTGCCGGTAAACCTCCGGGTTCTTCAGCCGGAAATCGCCGGACAGGTCGATGACCTTCAAGCCCGCCTCGAGAAACTGGGGCGCGAGCTTCGCGCTGACGCCGTGCGGCGTGGCGAGAAATACGACATCCGCCTTGCCGCGGATGAGCGCGGGATCGACCGCGTCGAGCTTGTCGGTCACGATTTCCGTCAAATGCGGAAAACCTTCCGCAAACGAAGTCCCGGCGCTGGACGACGAAACGACCGAGGACACGGACACCTTCGGATGCGCAGCCAGAAGACGGATCAGCTCGACGCCGCCGTAGCCCGTCGAACCGACGATGGCGGCGCGGACCGCTACAGATTGTGACATGGCGAAAATCTCCCTTTTTCCTTGTATAAAGTAAAAATCATGCACGTCATGCTCGGAAAAGCGGATTCGAAACGCCGGTGCGGAAATGCCGAAGCCGAATCCCGAAGGCCGGTTCCTGCGCGCCGACTCCCAAGTGCCGATTTCGAAGCGACGTTTTCCAAATGGCGTTTTCTCGTTTTTCGCAATGGCGTGTTCTCAAGTGCCGCAATACCGCTTCCTTAAAGCGCCGCCCCGACTGAGGAGTTGCCTAAAAAGCACTTATTTTGCCCTTAGTCTTCACAAAAGGGGATCTAGTTGCCTTTATCGCAATTAAAAAGCCGGATGACGCCGATTTCGAATCGAAAGCGAACGTTAGTTGCCAAAAAAGCACTTAAACAGAAGCCTCTAACGGAGAAAGCCGTTCCAATTGCAAAAATGTCACTTCAATCCGACAATTGCGACGAAACGCGGTCAGTCCGTACCGAATCCGGGGCGCCTGAAAGCTGCGCTAACGGTCCAGCATGCCGAAAGCCGGCATTTGACGGCAGGAGCGTCGAAAGCTAACCTTAGGGCCGGCACAGTGCCAGCTTTACTCGCAACCGATACCCGAAGGCGACACCGGCATGTGCGCTCGGAAACGCAAAGCTCCAGCACCTTTGCACCCGTCTTTTGCGGACCCGTTCGTCCAACTCAAAAACCATCCCCATTGTACCTAATTCAGGAAGGGATGTAAAAGCAAAACCGCTCTTTCCGTGCCCGCTTTTCATTCCTGAATTATTATACATAGAAATGAGTTTTTATTCAATGGTTTCCGCCGAATAATTGCGCGGGTTCAGCCAAATAATCGGCATTCGTTAAGCCCTCCTTCGCCGCTCCTATTTTCGCGTAAAAAGCTTCGTATGCGGGGGATTTCTCCGAAGCCATTTCCTGCTTCCATTTGCTGCATTAAATATTTCCTATGTTCATTTTTTCTGTCCTCAAGCTTTTTCCTGTACAAGCTTTCCTAGACCGGTGGCGAATAAACCGAAAGAGGTGTAAAATGGAAATCATGAATGAACTTGCCGCCAAACCGCAACTTGTCACAGAACCGCGACTTGAAGCGCGAACTGCATTTGATCCGCTATTGAGGCGTAAGCTGAAAATGGCGGTATGACTGCAATTGAGGTGCGAACCGCGATTGAGACTGTAACCGCAGATGAGGCGCGCACGAAAAATGAAAACGCGATTGCAGCTTGAAGCTGAACTGCCGACGCAAAGCATGCGCCGTTCTTCCGGATAAGCCGGTTGGGCGGCGCTTTTTATTTTTTCCCTAAGGAGGATGCAGGACATGACGACAGGGTTCGAATTCAAACATGCCGAGTGGCTGGAACGGCACTTGTCCCGGCGGCAAGGCGAGGCGCTGCGCAGACTGAAAGTCGGCCACGCCCATGCGGAACAGGCGATGCTCAAGCATATTTGGTGGCCGGCGTTCGGGCATTTTCGGCATTTGCATCCCGAATACGAGGTAACCGATTTTCTGGAGGGACGCCGCTACTTGGATTTCGCGTATATTCGCTCCGGCATCCGCATCGCGATCGAAGTGGACGGCTACGGCCCTCACTATCGCAGCTTGTCGCGAAAAGAATTTTGCGATCAATGGGTTCGCCAGATGCATCTGATCAATGACAACTGGATCGTGGTCCGGATCGGTTATGACGACGTGATCGAGCGTCCGCGCATGTGGCAGCAGTTGCTTCAGCAGATGATCGGAACGTTGTTCGGCAACGATGACTCGCAGTCTTCCTCGCTCACGGTCCGGGAACGGGAGATCGTAAAGCTGTCGCTTCGCATGGACAGGCCGATCAAGCTATCGGACGTAAAGGCGCTTCTTCATTGCCAGTATCGCAGCGCCCGATCGCATCTGCAGCGCTTGCAGGAGAAGGGCTGGCTCATTCCCGTCGGCACGGGGAAAACGCGCACGCACTTCTGGCGGCCGAATCCGGAGCGAAAATTCAATTGGCTGTAGAAACGAACAACGGAAGCGGAATCCCAGGGTTGCAAAAAAAGCAGGTTTGTTCCTTGCTCCTTCCGGCAGCATGCTCGCTCATTGCGATCCCGGCGGTACGTTTCGGCTAGTTGCCTCAAAAGCAATTATTTTGTTGTCCTACCGTTTTTTCGTACATGCAGTTGCATTTACAGCAATTAAAAGGCCAAACCACGGAGAAATTTGCACGCACAACGGTTTTAATTGCTTTTACAGCACTTCCTCGCGGCTGCTCACAGAAGATAACGTTGCAATTGCCAAAAAAGCAATTCTATCGCTGGCTCAGTCCAGAAGACGGCTCCGCTATTTTCGTTTCATGAAAACGCGCCGAAGAAGGCGAAGAGAGCAGCTCGCCCGTAAAGCCCGAAAAGGGCCCCCGACGGGCCCCTTTCCGCGAAAATCCGTTCACTTGTCGATAAACGCCAACGTCTCCAGCAGGCGCTTCAGCATCACGACCGCCTGCGCTCGCGTCGCGCCTTCGGACGGCGCGAGCCGGCCGCCGCTGCCGCCCTGCATGAGGCCGGCCTGCACGGTCCGGGCGACGGCATCCCGCGCCCAGGCGCTGACGGCCGCGCCGTCGGCGAACGCGGCAAGCGTTTCGCCCGCCTGCGGCGCTCCGCCCGCAGCCGGTTTGCCGGCGAAGGCGAGCGCCTTCGCGGTCATGACGGCCATCTGCTCCCGCGTGATGCCGTCGCCGGGCCGGAACGAGCCGTCTTCCGTTCCGTTCACAAGCCCCGCTTTCGCCGCTGCCGCCACGGCACCGGCAAACCAATCGTCCGGCCGGACGTCGCGGAATCCGCCGGTTCCGTCCGCTTCGGCCATGCCGAGCGAGCGGACAAGCAACGACGCGAACTCCGCGCGCGTGATGCGCCGGTCGGGAGCGAACAAGCCATCCTGGACGCCTTGGACGATGCCCTTGTTGGCAAGGAGCAGGATATCCGGCCGCGCCCAATGATCCGCGACATCCGCAAAGTCGCGTTCCGAGGAAGCGACGATGTAGACGCTGTTGCCCGGCCGCTTGAACGCGACGGCGGTTTGCCCGTTGCCGGCCGCCGTAAACAAAGCGGGCACGAAGCTCAGCTTGTTCGCCTCGTCGTCAACCCGGAACACCGAGGCATGCCGCGGATCGACGACGCCCTTCAGCGTCATGCTCCGCTCCGCGTAAACGGAACCGAAGCTCGCCAGCTCCGTTTCGCGTTCGCCGGCCGAGGCGACGACCGTATACGCGATCGGACCGCCCAGCACTTTCGCGCCCGCCGCCTCGACGAGCGCTTGCGCCCGCTCGGCTTCCGCGCCCGCCAGCACGCTTATGCTTACCGTGAGCGTGACGTCTTCGACGGAAACGCCCAGCTTTTTCGCAAGCTCCTCCGGCTCGAGGACGGACAGCGGCAACGCATAGCTGCCGTCTGCGGTCGCCAAGCGAACGGCTGCGGCCGGAGACGCGGCTTTCCCCGCAGCCGCCGCTTTCAGCGGAATCGCGAACCGGACGCTGCCCTTCGTATCCGGAAGCCGGATCTCGACCACGCCATTGCCGTCCTTCAAAGCGGCGATGGCCGCCGCCAGCTTCTCGCCGTCCACTGTCGCGACGGTAACCGTGTTGCCCTGCCCATCCGTTTCGGTGTCCCGTCGGGCCACAAGCGATCCGGAAGGAGCGGAGGGCAAAGGAACGATGACAACCGGAGTGCCGGGACCGTTGCCGCCATTGCCGCCATTGCCGCCGTCACCGCCATGATCGCCGTCTCCTCCGTCACCGCCATTACCGCCATCTCCGCCGTTACCGCCGTCTCCGCCGTTTCCGCCATCTCCGTCGTCCCCACCGCCGCCGTCTCCGGCGGTTCTCGTAATGCGTAGCGCAATCGACTTGGTCGCCTGGCCTTTGCGGCCTTGATCCTTATACCATTCCTGCGCCAGCGTCTCCGCCGTCGGTTCGATATGGAGGATGAACGTATTTTCTCCCGGCTTCAGCGGAATTTTTTCCACGTAGACGTTGCCCCGGTCGTCCATCGCGCCTTTCGGCAGCGGCTGGCCGTTGATCGTGAACGCGACGCCGTACGGAACGTTCGCCTTCAGATCGAAGGCGCTGTCGGACGTGGCGAACGCGATATCCTCGCCGTACGAAATCCGCGGCATCGTGACGATCATCGGCATATCCGCCCAGCGCAGCACGTAGTCGTCGACGATCATTTTGCCGCCGCCCTGATTGCGGATCGTCAGCTTCATATTGGTTTTTTCGTCGCTGTACGCGTAATTGCTCACATCCGTCGTATCGTTCGGGACCCGCGCATGGCTGGTCAGCGCCTCCGTTGCCCATGTGCCGCGCGTGTACTTGTATTCGATCGTCTTGCCGGCCATCATCTTGAAGGTATATTGGACGACGCTGCGGCCGGTCGCGCCGCTCGGCACGGTCAGCTTGCCGCCGCTCGCGTTCCAGTTGTTCAAGGTTCCCGCAATATAAATCGAGTCCGTCGCCGGCGTGTAATCCGGCAAATGCAGCCGCAGCGTCACGTCGACCATCACCAGTTGCGGCGTAACGGTCTGCTCGTTCGACCAGCCCCGGTTGTAAGCCGCGTCGAAGGCCGCGATTTTGTACGTGTAGGAAGTGCCGTTCGTCACCGTGTAATCGATATAGGAAGTGGCCGTCCGCAGCGTGGCCAGCTTGCGGAACGTCGCTTCCCCCGCCGCCTTCCGGTACACCTCGTAGCCCGACGTCTCTTCTCCCGCCGGCGTCCAGTTCAACGCCGCCTGACCGGATTCGACCGTGATTTCGCTTAAGATAGGCGCCTCGGGTCCCATCGTATCGTTCGGGTCCGCATAAGCCTCGAACGAGGCCGGCGCCGAATCCGTAAACGTCTCTTCGTTATCCGTCGACACCCGGACGAAGTAGTTGTATACGCCCGCTTCGGTCGGCTCGAACCTGGCCGCGTACCGCTTGGCGTCTCCTTCGTCCGCCTTATACGCCATCGAAAGCTCGGCAACAGGTTCCGAAGCGTCCGACTTGGCCACGATCAGCTTCACGCTCAATCGCGGCGCTTCCCGCCCGGCAAGCGAAGGGTCATCCGTCAAGCCCGCAACCGTGACCGCCACGCCGATGTCGGCCGAGTTGCCGACGCCGATCGTCATGTTTTCCGCCTGGGTCGGGTTCCCGACGGCCGTTACCGGAAAAGCGGGGGTCGCCGCGACCATCTCCTGCAGCGGGCTTTCGCCGGCCCCGTCCGCCGTCGTACGGACCGCCGTTACCCCATAATAATACTTCACGCCGTTGGTGACCGAAGTATCCGTGAACTGTGTTTCCGCAACCGTTCCGAGCAGCGTCGCTTCGCCGCCCTCCACCAGCGACCGGTAAACGCGATACGCCTGTGCATCTTCCACCCCGTTCCAGCTAAGCGCCACGCTGCCGTTTCCGGCTTGCACCTTCAAGCCGTCCGGCGAATCGACCGAAATCAGCGCGCCGTCGGACAGCATCATGAGTCCGGTCAACGCCGGGACGGACAGGGCAATGCGGCCGTTCTCGACGGTGCCGGAAATGCCGCTGCCAAGCTGGTCGCTCAGCTTCGTCCCGTCCGGCAAAAATCCGGCCACATCCGCTGTCATCTCGGCCGTCTCGCCGCCGCTGTTGATGACGACAAGCGCGCCTTTCGCCGCATTTTTCCGGGCGTAAGCGATCGTGTCTCCCTGCGCGTAGACGAGCTTGAGCTCCCCGGTCGCGAAGACGTCGTTTGCGGCCCGCGTGGCTGCGGCCTTTTTGTACGTCTCATACAATTCCGTATAACGTCCGGCCGCCTTGTAGGAGCTGCCGGAGCTTTCGACCCGATCCCACGGGAACGTCCTGCGCGAATCCGGGTCCTTCGTGCCGGTTACGCCGACTTCGTCGCCGTAATAAATCGTCGGGGCGCCCGGATAACCCATTTGGAATATCGCGATCAGCGCCTGCTGCTTCAGCGCCTTGTCGCTCGCTTCCGGCGCGATCTTCAGTTTCTCTTCTTCCCACGACGGATAATCCAGCTTCGTCAGCGAGCGAACGGTATCGTGGGAATCGACGAGGTTCAGCATGACCTTCCACGCTTCCTCCGGGTAATCCTCGCGGATCCGTTCCAGGGCTTCGTGGAACGCCAACGCGTTGTTCCCGCCATTGCCGCCGCCGATGATGAAGTTTTGCACGGCTTCGCGGAACCGGTAGTTCATGACCGAGTCAAACTGGTCCCCGAGCAAATAATGCGTTGCCACGCCCCACTCTTCGCCGAGAATGACCGGATCGTCGATCGGCTTGCCGTTTGCGTCCGTTCGTCCCGCCGCGGATTTGACCGCCTCGCGGAATTTCTGCCATGTGCCTGCCGACACGTCCGGCGCCACGTCGAGACGCCAGCCGCTCGAGCCCATCCACAGCCAGCGCTGCGACGCGGTGTTTTGCATCGCTGCGGACGCTTCGGCCTCCGATTTGCCGCGCAGATCGTACCCGATGACATGGTTGCGGTAGTCGATATTGTTCCATTCGTGAACGCCTTCGAGCGCGTCTTTATCGCCCGGCTGCGGCTCCTTGGCGTCCATGGCGGGCAGCGAATCGAATCCCCACCAGGCGTCGTAGCTGTAACGGGTATTGTCCGCCATATTTTCGCCGATCGTAAACCACGTGGTGAAGCCGAAGTCGTCCGGATATTGGTAATGCCGCCCGGTTGCCGGATTGATTCGGCTCGTGAACGAAGCGATGACGCGCTGTTCGGCCTCCTCGCGGGTCATGCCCGGATGTTCGGCCTTCGTCTTCCACACCTTCGACCAATACTCGTAGGCGCCGATTTCCGGATATTTCTCGTAACGGTCGAAATAAATGGAGTCGTCCCCGACATGGTTGAACACGCCGTCGTTGATGATCCGAATGCCGGCCTCGGCTGCCGCCTTGGCGAATTTCCGGTACACTTCGTCCGACTTTTTCCGGGTCTCCTCGTAATTCAATCCGGAAGACGGGTCGCCGGGCGTGTTGTATACCGGTTCGCCGAACATCGGATCGAGATGCTTGTAATCGGTCGCATCGTATTTATGGTTGGAAGCCGCCCAGGCGACGGGATTGAGGTAAATCGCCGTGGCGCCAAGCTGCTTCAGATAGTCGAGCTTCTTCTCGATGCCCTGAATGTCCCCGCCGTAAAACTCGTTCGTCCAGATGCCGTCCGACTTCGCGTCCGGATAATAAGGCTTGTTTTCCGGCTTGGTGCGGTCCGGGTTCTCCGGCGGGTCGTTCCAATCGCCCCATACCTGCGAAGGAGCCGGATCGTTCGCTACGCCCCCGTCGAAATATTGCAGCTCCTGCTTGCCGATGCGCCCGGCTTGTTCCCCGGTCTCGCTGCGAACGCCCCGGTATCCGTCGGCCAGCTTCGCGCGGTTGTTGTCCGGATTGCCGTCAAAGAAGCGGTCGGGAAAAATCTGATACACGACGGCCGTTTTCATCCAATCCGGCGTTTTGTAGTCCGCCGCGTACACCGTCAGGTTAAACGGAACCGCGCCGTCCGCCACCGCTTCGCCCGAGCCGCCGCTGAGGCTGTCGTCGCCGTATTCGACCTTCGCCGCCCCGTCGATCAGCACGAATTTGTAACCCCAGATGCCAATGCCGGCAAAAACGCTTTTCGGAATGACCGCTTCGTAATAATCGTGATCCCCGACTGTCGTCGTTTTACGCATCACATAGTTGGTCGCCGCGCCATGGGCGTCGGTCAGCTCCACCCGGGCCATCTGCACGTCGTCGCGTTTGACGGCGATGCGCAGCGTCAAATCCTGCTCGCCTTGCTTGATGGCGCCGAACGGCTTTTTGAACGTTGCCTGCCGGCTGTCGAACGCAATCGCGCCCGTATCGATTTTGCCGTCATACTTGCCGTCTCCGACCGCGTAATCGATCGAGAGCTTCCGTGCCGCCGCCGAATTGTCGAAGGAAAAGGTCACATCCGCGGCGTCCGGGAGTCTGAATGCGGCGTTGGCGTTTCCGTTTCCGAAGTTGTTGCCGTCCGCCCAATCCGCTCCCAGCACGACCTTCGCCTCGTACGAGCCTGCCGGAAGCGAGCGCTGAAGCTTATACACGGTATTGTTGAAGTTATAATCGACAAAAAACTGCTTGGCCTCTCCCGGCGACCATTCGGGCTCGCCGAACAGCGGCTGCAACGAACCGACCAGACGCGGCCACTTATCCGCGGACAAAATCGGGTTGTAGATCTGAATGCCGCTCGCGGTCGATCCCTCCGGCAGCGGCGATATTCGGGCTTCTTGCGTGTCCCCGTTTACATAAAAATTCACCTTGGCGGCCTGGCTGAGCGTCAGCTTCAAATTTTCCCCGTCTCCCGGAATGCCGAACGCGTAGCTGCCGTTCTTGGTCAGCTTGAATTCGTAGCTGCCCGCGTCCAGCACGGCGGAAAAGGCATAAAACTCGCCGGCCAAATGCTTCATCCGGGTCGCCACCCCGTCCGGAACCCAGTTGCCGGATTCGCCAAGCGCTTGCTGAAAGCTGCCGGCAATGACCCATTTGGCCCCGCCCCCGGGCTGCTCCTCGAAAACGTCCGGCGTCAAGCCTTGATCCGCTTCGCCCACCGTTATTTTGTTGTTGCCGTTCGAAGCCAATTGGCCGTTGGTAGGATCGTTAAAATAATACTCCTGCACGGAAGCGTCCGGATACGCTACGCGGACGACGTATTTGTATTCGTACGTTCCGTCCGGCAGCGCGCCCGTCGTATACCGGAACACGCCGTCCGTCGGCGTCATCTCCCGCTTCGGATTCCAGCCGGGCTCGAAGCTGCCGGCCACGAGCACCTTAAAGGGAAGCAGCAGTGCCCCTTGCGCGTCCGCCTGTGCGGTCAAATTATTTCCGTCCATCCATTTCCCGCCGACAAGCAGCTTATATTCATATTCGCTGCCTGCCGTCAAACCTTCAATTCGGACGAACGCCTCGTTGGAATCGCTTACATAAACGCTCTGATGAACGCTCGCTCCGCCCCACTCGTTAAACGTTCCGTTCGCGGTCACGTTCAACCGATCAAGCGGCAAAGCAAAAGTCACGCTGCGATCCGCATTTACCTGCGTAACCGCGCTCCCGGCGGCTTCGGCATCCAAGGCGGCATCTTCCGCATCGGCATAAGCCGCCCCCTCACCGGCGGTTGTCCACAACTGAATAACCAGCGCCAAACTGAGCAGAACGCTCCACATTTGCCGACTCCGCCATCCGAACCTCTCGTTTCCCCGTTCCGATTTCATACCCGTCCTCCCTCGTTTTGATGATGTTGCCGCATACGAACACCCGGTTGAGCAAACGTTTGCACAAACAGACGAAAAATCCGTGAAATAAAGCGCTTACTTCACTTCTCATCCTATCATTCGTTTTCCTTTGATGTCAATGGATTCCATTGTCCTCTTTTGAGTTAGCCGTCCCTTTTTTTGTTTTTGCCACCCGCGTCCACGGTGAATGGCGAACGCGGAAATGCCGGCATACAGGCAAACGGTTGCGCATTTATGGCCCGATTCGGAATGGTTTCGCGTGAATCCATCGAATTGCGAGATCAAAAGACGGCGCTTCAAAAGGACGATCGAAGGTCAAAAGATAGATGTGAACGTTGTGGACAGTCCTGTGGATGAATTGTTGACAAACCGATTGGCAGTCAATATCCCCTATGAATACTGTGGGTATTGGGGATAAATCTAACCATTTTGATTTTGGTAAACTGAATTGCGTGAAAAATCAGAGCGATTGCTCACAATTTTCGCTGTTTTTTTGTGGACAATGTGGATGTTGTGGATGAACGCCTGAGCGTCCCAAATGGAGTTGAGGATTTTTCTGTGGATATTGTGGAGAAATGTGGGTAAATATGCAGAGTTATTGAATGCCCTTCACTTTCTCGAAATATGGCCGATTTGTTTCAGTTACAGCTCTGTACCAATATGTTACACTAAGAATATGACAAGCTTGTATTCAGCTTGAATAGCCATGGTACGCTAATAAAGGGAGACAAAAATGGATAAAAGAAAGGTTCTGCTATTTAAAGGGCAAAGTCAATACGATGTTCTTCGCTTTTTTACCGACGAATTGGATTCCGCGTTTCAAAAGTTAGGATTACCTACAGTAGTGATCGACCTACTTTCCCCGAATTTTAATCAACAGCTGTTATCTGTTCTGCAAGAAGGGAACTTACTTTTCGCTCTAGGGTTTAATGCTGTCGGTCAAGAACTGCAAGTAGAGGGGAAACCGTTATATGACCTGATGAAGGTACCCTATGTCGCGTTTTACGTCGACCATCCGGTGTATCAAATCCCTCGAATTCAGTATTCCATGAGATATAAGATATCTTCATTTGTTGATAAAGGACATTTGGATTTTGTCAAAAAATACATATCTCCTAAATTGTTTACCGTCTTCATCCCTCATGGCGGGTCAGTCGCAGCAACGGACAAAAACTCGATTTTACCGTTGAGCAAACGCACGGTGCCTTTATTTTTTGCGGGATCGTATCGAGATCCCGATGAGTATCTCCAATCGCTGAATATTTCCGAGGATATTGCCCTATTTATTCGATCCATTGCGGAAATCATGCTTACCAACGAAAAATGCAATATTCAAACTGCGTCAGAATTATATTGCAACACACTTGGAATCGAATTGAATGCGAATTATTTCCCATTCATGCAAGCAGCGGATCATTATTTTCGCTTAGTAAGGAGAAAACAAATTGTTCTTTCACTGGCAGAGTTCGGGCTTACCGTGTGTGGAAACGGTTGGGAACAACTCGAAAGCGGAAAGGCCAAGCCGAAAATTATGCCTGCCAAGTCCTATTCCGAGATTTTGCACATCATGGGCAATACCAAACTGTTTTTGTCCATTGCCCCCTTTTATACGCGGGGCTCTCATGAACGCGTATTTTCAACGATGTTATCCGGGGCGGTTAGCGTGGCGGACAAGAGCGAATACATGGAGCAGGCCTTTGTAAGCGGTGCCCACTATTTAGGGTATGACTCGTCTGTTTCGCTTCCGGACTTGGTTGCTACAGCACTGGAGCAAGATGCGTACCTCGAAAAAATAGCAATGGCCGGCCAAACACTAGCAGAGACTCAACACCGCTGGGAAAATCGGGCTGTTGATATTCTTAAAGCCGTTAATCAGTTTTTGCAGCAAATATAATTATGCAAGTCGGTTAAACGGAAAGCTTCCGCCGCTTAGCGACGGAAGCTTTCCATTGGCACCCTTTATTCCACAGGCTTTTGAATCTGGCTGCGCAGGTAGCCATCGATGAAGGCGTCGATCTCGCCGTCCATGACAGCCTGGACGTTCCCGGTCTCGACATTGGTGCGATGGTCCTTGACCATGCTGTACGGGTGAAAAACGTAAGAGCGAATTTGGCTGCCCCAGGCAATATCCATCTGCTCGCCGCGAATGGCGGCCAGCTCCTTCTGCTGCTCCTGAATCTTCATCTCGTACAGCTTCGACTGGAGCATCTTCATGGCGCGGTCGCGGTTCTGAATTTGCGAGCGCTCCGTCTGGCAAGCGACGACGATGCCGGTCGGAATATGCGTAATCCGGACGGCGGACTCCGTCTTGTTGATGTGCTGTCCACCCGCGCCGCTGGAACGGTAGGTGTCGACCTTCAGATCCTCCGGGCGGATTTCAACCTCGAGATCGTCCGGAATTTCCGGCACGACGTCGCAGGAGACAAACGAAGTGTGCCGCCGGCCCGAAGCGTCGAACGGGGAAATGCGGACGAGGCGATGGACGCCCTTTTCCGCTTTCAAGTACCCATAGGCATTATGGCCGCGGACCATGATCGTGACGCTTTTGATCCCCGCTTCGTCGCCCGGCAGATAGTCGAGCACCTCGACCTTGAAGCCGCGCTTCTCCGCCCAGCGCGTATACATGCGGTACAGCATCTGCGCCCAATCCTGCGACTCGGTGCCGCCGGCGCCGGGGTGCAGTTCCAGAATGGCGTTCGCCTTGTCGTACGGTTGGTTCAGCAGCAGCTGAAGCTCGAAGGAGTCGACTTTGGACACGAGCTGTTTTACGCTGGCGGTGAATTCCGCCTCCATCGCCTCGTCGGACTCCTCCTCCAGGATCTCCAGCATCGCTTCAAGGTCCTCCTGCTCGGACGTAAGCGCCTGGAACTGCTCGACTACGCTTTTGACGGCGTTCAATTCGCCAATGATCTTCTGCGCCTTCTCATTGTCGTCCCAGAAATCGGGAGCCGACATCTTCTCTTCGTAGTTCGCGATGATTTCCAGCTTCAGATCTAAGTCAAAGAGACCCCCTGAGCGTTTGGAGTCGCTTCGCGGCTTCGCGAAGATCTTGCTTAACGGATGCGTCGATCGTAGACATGTTGAATCACCTCAGAAGTTATTCTATTCGCCCGTGGCACATTTTGTATTTCTTCCCGCTTCCGCACGGGCACGGATCGTTGCGTCCGACCCGTTCCGCGGCGCTCTTGACCTTCGGGCGCTTCGGAGCCTGCTCGGCTTTGGTGTCGACCGCCTGTCCTTCGGCGACGGCCTCGCGCTTCACGTTGTTTTCGACGGTCGCTTTCATGATATACAGCGCGACTTCTTCCTCGATCCGCTCGATCATGGCCAGGAACATGTTGTGGCCTTCGAATTGATACTCGCGCAGCGGATCGTTGCCGCCGTATGCGCGAAGATGGATGCCCTGACGCAGTTGATCCATCGCGTCGATATGGTCCATCCACTTGCTGTCGACGGCGCGCAGGACGACGACCTTTTCGAATTCGCGCATCGTCTCGGGGCCGATCTGCTCCTCGCGCTCGTCGTAGAGCTTTTCGATTTTCTCCATCAGGATTTCGACCATCTCGTCCTTTTCCTTGCCCCACAGATCGTCCTTGTTCAGGCGGTCTTCCGGCAGAAGCGTCTTATGGACATAGGATACGAGACCGTCGAAGTCCCAATCTTCGGGAACCGCGTCGTCGGGGCAATGATTCTCTACCGCGCGCTCCACGACCGACTTGATCATGCCGGTCACGATGTCGCGGATATTGTCGGAGAACAGAATCTGCCTGCGGTCGCCGTAAATTTTCTCGCGCTGCAGGTTGATCACGTCGTCGTACTGCAGGACGATGCGGCGGGCATCGAAGTTGCTGCCCTCAACCCGCTTCTGGGCGGATTCGATGGCGCGGGTGATCAGCTTGCTTTCGATCGGGGAATCCTCGTCGAAGCCGAGCCGCTCCATCATGCCCATGATGTTGTCGGCGCCGAAACGGCGCATGAGTTCGTCCTCCATGGACAGGTAGAACTGGGACGAACCGGGGTCCCCCTGACGCCCCGCCCGGCCGCGCAGCTGGTTGTCGATCCGCCGGCTCTCATGCCGCTCGGTGCCGATGATGTGCAGTCCGCCGAGCTCCGCCACGCCTTCGCCGAGCAGGATGTCCGTACCGCGGCCCGCCATGTTGGTAGCGATCGTCACGGCTCCGCGCTGTCCGGCTTGCGCGATAATGGCCGCTTCCTCGGCATGGTATTTGGCGTTCAACACCTGGTGCTTGATGCCCTTCTTCTTGAGCATTTCCGAGATGCGCTCGGAATTTTCGATCGAGACGGTGCCGACGAGCACGGGCTGTCCCGTCTCATGACGCCTTACGATCTCGTCGACGACGGCGCGGAATTTGCCGTTCTCCGACTTGTAGACGACGTCCGGCATGTCGTTGCGGATCATCGGGCGGTTCGTCGGGATTTGCACGACTTCCAGGTTGTAAATCCGCTTGAACTCTTCCTCCTCCGTCTTCGCCGTACCGGTCATCCCGGCAAGCTTGCGGTACATCCGGAAGTAGTTCTGGAACGTAATCGTCGCGAGCGTCATGCTCTCGTTTTGGACCTGCAGGCCTTCCTTCGCTTCGATCGCCTGGTGCAGCCCGTCGCTGTAGCGGCGTCCCGCCATCAGACGCCCGGTGAATTCGTCGACGATAATCACTTCGCCGTCCTGCACGACATAGTCGACGTCCCGCTTCATGATGTAGCGCGCGCGCAGCGCCTGGCTGATATGATGGTTCAGCAGCACGTGCTCGTGCGAGAACAGGTTGTCGATGCCGAACGCCTCTTCGGCTTTCGTAACGCCGGCGTCGGTGAGCGCGATGCTGCGCATTTTCAGGTCGATCGTATAGTCTTCGTTCTCTTTCAGCCGGCTTGCGAAACGGTCCGCGGCATAATACAATTGCGTCGACTTCTGCGCCTGGCCGGAAATGATCAGCGGTGTGCGCGCCTCGTCAATGAGGATGGAGTCCACTTCGTCGATGATCGCGAAATGAAGCGGACGCTGCACCATCTGCTCTTTGTAGAGGACCATGTTGTCGCGCAAATAGTCGAAGCCGAATTCATTGTTCGTCCCGTAGGTGATGTCGCAGGCGTAGGCCCGCTGCTTCTCCTCGTGCGACAGGCCGTGCAGATTGCAGCCGACCGTCAGGCCGAGGAACTCGTAGATTTGCCCCATCGTCTGGCTATCGCGCTGGGCGAGATAATCGTTGACGGTAACGACGTGCACGCCTTTGCCGAGCAGCGCGTTCAAATACACCGGCAGCGTGGCGACGAGCGTTTTCCCTTCGCCGGTCTTCATCTCCGCAATCTTGCCGGCGTGCAGCACCATCCCGCCAATCAACTGGACGTCGAAATGCCGCATGCCCAGCACGCGCTTGGACGCTTCGCGGACGACCGCGAAAGCCTCGGGCAGCAGATCGTCGAGATCTTCTTCCTCCGTGGCCAGACGGTTGCGGAACTCCTGCGTCTTGGCGCGGAGTTGCTCGTCCGACAAAGCCGAAATGGTCGGCTCAAGGGCGTTGATTTGGTCAACGGTTTTGGACAACCGTTTGATTTCTCTTTCGTTGGCGTCTCCGAAAATCTTTTTTACCAATCCGAGCATAATAAACCCCTTCCCATTTTAGGGTATGGCGTATCTTATAATTTTAGCAGTTCCAAAGAAATGGGGCAAGAAAGGAAGTAAGGCAGTTGCTGGTTAAACCGCAGGCGGTTGGCAGCCCGGGGGCGGCAGGCGAACGCTTGCGTGCAAGACCGAAAACAGGGCAATCAAAAAGAGCCCCCCGGCCATCCGGGGGACCCGCATCCTATATGGTCAGGCTTCGGCTTGAATCAGGCCGTACTTGCCGTCATTGCGCCGGTAGACGACGTTTACTTCCTTGGTATCGACATTGGAGAATACATAAAAGTTGTGACCGATCATATTCATCTGGAGAATGGCTTCCTCCACGTCCATCGGCTTAAAGGTAAAGGTCTTCGTGCGAACGAGCTCGTATTCTTCCTCGTCGTCGGGCGCCATCGTGGAAACGCCGCCGTTGATATCCTCTTCCCGGAACATCGCGCGAGCCGAACCGGACTGGCGCAATTTGCGGTTCACCTTGGTCTTATGCTTGCGGATCTGGCGTTCGAGTTTGTCCACGACCATGTCGATCGAAGCGTACATGTCGTCGCTTCTCTCTTCCGCCCGAAGCAGCACATTGGCGAGCTGAATGGTGACCTCGATGACATGGCGGCCTTTCGTGACGCTCAACGTAACGTTGACAGCGGTTTGGGGAGGCGTTTCAAAATACCGTTCAAGGCGACTCAGCTTCTTCTCGACGTAATCCTTGAGAGCTTCGGTGACTTCCATGCGCTGACCGCGAATGTTGTATTTCATTCGGCACCCCTCCTTTGGATGCCTATATCATACCATATGATGGAGTCCCATTTCAAAGAATAACCGCTTACATTTTTGAATTTTTTGAAAACTTGGCCCATAATCTTCACAATTGATATAACGATAGAACCCTCTTCATCCATTAACTGGAATATATTGTTCATCTGCGCACAAAACCCCGGATTTCTCCAGGGTTTCGGGTGGCCGGCAAATCGTTAAAAGTCAGCCGACAATACTATTGTTAGCGGCGCTTAAAACGCCCCCTGATTACAGTTTAACGACGTTTGCTGCTTGCGGGCCTCTGGCGCCTTGCACAATGTCAAATTCGACGGATTGGCCTTCTTCAAGGGACTTGTATCCGTCCATTTGGATAGCGGAGAAATGAACGAATACGTCGCCGCCTTGTTCCGTTTCGATAAAACCGTAACCTTTTTCCGCGTTAAACCATTTTACTTTACCTTGCATTCGCATAACATTCCCTTCATATTCATTTGACAATGGCGATTTGGCCTAGCCCACACCCCGAATATACAACAGGAAAAGTATGGTGTCAATGGATTTGTTGAAAGCGGTGTCAGCTTGTCTGCTGTTTCATCTGACGGCTCAAAAATTCAGCCCACATGAAGTCCAGCGGAGTGTCGATATCGAGCGAACGATCCTTGGGCATAACGTATGTATTTCGCAAGAGAAAAATGTTCATTTTCGCAGCGAAAAATGCCAACGGCATCTTGCCAGCGCGACAATCATCCCGGGATTCGTTCCATCGCTTGCTTGAAGCGAAAGCTCTCCCCGGTAAACGAGAGAATATGCGCGTGATGAACAAGACGGTCCACCAGCGCTGACGTCAGTTTTGTGTCTCCAAAGACGGAAGTCCATTGACCAAACTCCAAATTGGACGTCACGATCACGCTCTGTTGTTCATAGCAGTCGGCGATGACGTTGAACAGCAGTTCGGATCCGGTCTGGCTGAACGGAACATACCCCACTTCATCGAGGATGAGCAGTTCCATCTTTCGCAGCTTGTCCCGGAATTTGCTCAGCGTTCCGGCTATGAATTTCTCCTGCAACACCGCCACCAAATCGCTCGCCCGGTAAAACTGCACCGCTTTCCCGCGTCGGCACGCTTCCACGCCCAGGGCGATCGCCATGTGCGTTTTCCCAGTGCCGACCGCACCCATGAGCAGCAAGTTTTCTTTGCGCTCCATCCATGCCAGTGTGCGCAATGCCTCGAGTCCGCTGCCCTGTGGGAACGAAATATGTTCCGTTACGTACCCTTCGAACGTCTTCAGATGCGGGAATCCGGCTTGCTGCACCCGTTTTCCGAGCTTCGCTCGTCGTCTGCCGTCGAGTTCCGCGGCCAAGAGTTGCTCGGCCAACCCTCGCAACTGTTCATTCTGCTGCGAAGAGATGTACTCCGCGATATGAGCGAGACGAAGCTGTCGGCACAAATCCGTTAGTTCCGCCGCCATCTCACATCACCCCCATGAGTCGGTCGTACCGTTCCAGATAATTGTCCATTCGTGTTCCCGGAGGAGAGAGCGTCTCCCGCCACGTGACGGGGACATCCCGTTTACCGTGTTTCATGCCGAGAAACGCCGTGATGCGGGACACGTCTTGCTCCAATCCGTGCACATTCAGCGCCTCCTCAATCTGTTCCAACGCGTAT
>Ga0310834_100299_pt1 | contig 69346 bp, 57 predicted proteins | sample SM_ome_2_FD_201314 | JGI IMG/M metagenome (GOLD analysis project Ga0310834, IMG submission 201314) | Sorghum-adapted microbial communities enriched on stacked mutant (SM) sorghum from Joint BioEnergy Institute, Emeryville, California... ...
CAGCTGCGCACCGACATCATGGCCGCCATCAACGACGGCGACCCCGTCGTGGCCAACATCGTCGGCCAGGTCACCGACACCAACGGCGAAACCCACCGCTACGCCGGCGGCCACTACCTGACCATCACCGGCTACAGCGACAACGGCCACACGGTCCACATCACCGACCCGGCCGACCGCAAGGGCAGCAACGAATACCAGCTCCCCATCGACACACTCGCCCAGTGGATCGCCACCCGCGGCTACACCAGCTGACCGGCGGCACCCACACCCGGGCGACCACCCAGCGACCACCACGGCAACGGGTGGGATCGGTGCTCCCCCAACGACACCGATCCCACCCGTTCGCTGTTTGGTCCGGACCGTTTGCTGTTCGGTTCTCGGGAAACACGAAGGCCCGGCTCCTGTTGGGAGCCGGGCCTTCGTTCGTCGGCTCAGCTGCAGCCGCTGGTGGAGCCGCAGCCCTCGCAGACGTAGCAGCTGCCCGCGGGACGCATCTTGGTGCCGCAGGTGAAGCAGAGCGGCGCGTCGGTCTCCTTGTTGCGGTTCCGCTCGACCAGCTCCATCGACGACCGGGCCTCCCGCACCGCTGGCTTGGCCGGCTCCTCGGGCGCGGACTTCGCCTCCGGCTTCGTCTCGGTCGTGGTCGTCTCGGTCGAGGTGGTGGCCTCGACGGGAGCGCTCGCCGCCAGCGCCGCCAGGTCGAACTCCTCGCCGTTCGCCTCGGCCCGCACCTGGGCGGCGCGCTCCTTGGCGGTGAAGATGCCCAGCTCGGCCCGCTTCTCCAGCGGCAGGTAGTCCAGGGCCAGGCGGCGGAAGATGTAGTCCACCACCGACGTGGCCATGCGGATGTCCGGGTCGTCGGTCATGCCGGCCGGCTCGAACCGCATGTTCGTGAACTTGCGGACGTACGTCTCCAGCGGCACGCCGTACTGCAGGCCCACGGAGATCGCGATCGAGAACGCGTCCATGACGCCGGCGAGCGTCGAGCCCTGCTTGGACATCTTGAGGAAGACCTCGCCGAGGCCGTCGTCCGGGTAGGACGAGGCGGTCATGTAACCCTCGGCTCCGCCGACCGAGAACGAGACCGTCTGCGACGGCCGCTTCTTCGGCAGGCGCTTGCGGGTGGGCCGGTACTCGATGACCTTCTCGGGCTCGGCCGCGGCCTCGTCCTTCTTCTTGCCGCCGGCGCTGAGCACCTGACCGACCTTGCAGTTGTCCCGGTACACCGCGATGGCCTTGAGCCCCATCTTCCAGGCCTGGAAGTAGACGTGCTCGATGTCCTCGACGGTGGCCGACTCCGGCAGGTTCACGGTCTTGCTGATCGCGCCGGAGAGGAACGGCTGCACGGCCGCCATCATCCGCACGTGGCCCATCGGGGCGATCGCGCGCTCACCCATGGCGCAGTCGAAGACCGGGTAGTGCTCGCGCCGCAGCCCGGGCGCGTTCACCACGTGGCCGTGCTCGTTGATGTACTCGACGATCGCCTCGATCTGCTCCTCGGGGTAGCCCAGGGTGCGCAGGGCCAGCGGCACGGTCTGGTTGACGATCTGCATGGACCCGCCACCGACCAGCTTCTTGAACTTGACCAGAGCCAGGTCGGGCTCGATGCCGGTGGTGTCGCAGTCCATCATCAGGCCGATGGTCCCGGTCGGCGCGAGCAGCGACGCCTGGGCGTTGCGGTAGCCGTGCTTCTCACCGAGCTTGAGGCACTGCTGCCACTGCTTGGTCGCCTCCCGCACGATTGGCGTGGCCAGGGCGTGCGCCTTGATGTCGTCGTTGGCGGCCGCGTGCTTGCGCATGACCCGCTTGTGCGCCTCGGCGTTGCGCGCGTACCCGTCGTACGGGCCGACCACCCCGGCCAGCTCGGCCGAGCGACGGTACGCCGTGGCCGTCATGAGCGAGGTGATCGCGGCCGCCACCGAGCGACCGGCGTCGGAGTCGTACGGCAGGCCGCTGGCCATGAGGAGGGCGCCCAGGTTCGCGTAGCCGATGCCGAGCTGGCGGTAGGCGCGCGTGGTCTCGGCGATCTTCTGGGTCGGGAAGTCCGCGAAGCAGATCGAGATGTCCATCGCGGTGATGATCAGCTCGACCGACTTGACGAACTTCTCCGTGTCGAACCGGCCGTCCTCCAGGCGGAACTTCATGAGGTTCAGCGACGCCAGGTTGCACGACGAGTTGTCCAGGCTCATGTACTCCGAGCACGGGTTGCTCGCCGTGATGCGGCCGGACTCGGGGTTGGTGTGCCAGTCGTTGATGGTGTCGTCGTACTGGAGGCCGGGGTCGGCGCACTCCCAGGCCGCCTGGGCGATCAGCCGGAACAGCTCCCGCGCCTTGACGGTCTTGACGACCCGGCCGTCGAGGCGGGCCCGCAGGTCGAAGGTGCCGTCGTTCTCCACCGCCGACATGAACTCGTCGGAGACCCGCACCGAGTTGTTGGCGTTCTGGTACTGGACGGAGGTCATGTCCTTGCCGCCCAGGTCCATGTCGAAGCCGGCGTCCCGCAGCGCCCGGATCTTGTGCTCCTCACGGGCCTTGACGGTGATGAACTCCTCGATGTCCGGGTGGTCAATGTCGAGGATGACCATCTTGGCCGCCCGCCGCGTGGCGCCACCGGACTTGATGGTCCCGGCGCTCGCGTCGGCGCCCCGCATGAAGCTCACCGGCCCGGAGGCCTCGCCGCCCGAGGAGAGCAGCTCCATGGAGCCGCGGATGCGCGACAGGTTCACGCCCGCGCCGGAGCCGCCCTTGAAGATCAGGCCTTCTTCCTTGTACCAGTCGAGGATCGACTCCATGGAGTCCTCGACGCTGAGGATGAAGCAGGCGGAGACCTGCTGCGGCGACGGCGTACCGACGTTGAACCAAACCGGCGAGTTGAAGCTGAACACCTGGTGCAGCAGCATCCAGGTCAGCTCGAGCTCGAAGATCTCGGCGTCGGCCTCGGTCGCGAAGTAGCCGTACTCCTCACCCGCCTTGCGGTAGGTCCGCACGACCCGGTCGATGAGCTGCCGCAGGGAGGACTCCCGCTCGGGCGTCCCGACGGCACCCCGGAAGTACTTGGTGGTGACGATGTTGGTCGCGTTCAGCGACCAGAAGCTGGGAAACTCCACCCCCCGCTGCTCGAAGACGACCGAGCCGTCACGCCAGTTGGTCATGACGACGTCGCGCCGCTCCCAGGTCACCTCGTCGTAGGGGTGCACGCCGGCCGTGGTCCACACCCGTTCCACGCGCAGCCCGCCCGACCGGCGGCCGCGCGCCGCCTCTCCGGCCCCCGAGGGGTTGCCTACCGCCCGAGTCATGCCCTCTCCCATCCGTGCGGACACCAAACGTCAGGCCTCGCCCCTGAGGCCCCTAGGTCTTGGTGAATTACACCGGTGAAACTACTACATCTTGGGGTTGACGTGTCAACCCAATGATCCCCCTGCGCCAGAACGACTGTCACCACCCCGACAACACACACATTCCCTGTCGACCCCCCGTCGACCACATCACCCACCGGGCAGTCTCGCCCCCGGGTACGACATCCTCGCCCCCGAACCCGCCACCGCCCGGCATTCCACGCGCGGCGAGTCGCCCGCCATCGGCGCGTCCCGCCCGGCGTGTCGCGCGCCGCGGGCCCGAAAGGCGTTCTTCCGGGCACCCCGGCCGCAGCCGGCGTCCTTCCCGACCCAGCGGCGTCCGTCCGGACCGCCAGCCCTCGGCGTCCTTGGGACACAACGCCCTACCTGGTCAGCGCCTTACCTGGTCAGCGCCCTGCCCGGTCAGCGCCATGTCCGGTCAGCGTCTGGTCGACGCCTTGCCCGGTCAGCCGACGAAACCGGCCCGGGCAAGGCAGCCCAAGCAAGAGATCGGAGCAGCCCAGCCGGGGCCGCCGGTCAGCGGAACAGCTTGAGGCCGATGACGCCGGCCACCACGAGCAACAACGACACGATCCGGGGCAGGCTGGCCGACTCGCGCAGGAAGAGCATTCCGGCGAGGGCCGTACCCGAGGCGCCGATACCCACCCATACGGCGTACGCCGTCCCGACGGGAAGCGACCGCAGGGCGTAGCCGAGGCCCACCATGCTGAGCACCAGCGCCACGGCGAAGACGACGGAGGGGAACAGTCGGGTGAACCCCTCCGAGCGGCTGAGTGCGATCGCCCACACCGACTCGAGCAGCCCCGAGATCACGAGAACCAACCACGCCATGCGTCCATCACCCCGTCACGGTCGTCGTCGCCGGCCGGGGACGACCCGCCCTCGTTCGGGATCCCCGCCGCGGCCGGATCTTCGTGACCCTAGCGCCGTTAGGCTGACGGTCGTGGCGGCGCGGGCCGGGAGAGGGCAGCCGTCACGAAGGTTTCCGGTCGTCCATCCACAAGGGACTGTTACGTCCAGGGTGGAGGAAAGCTTCGTCCGCAGCACCGTGCCAACCTCAGACATACGAGGGAGAGATGCCGGTTCGGGATTCCAAGCGCGCGCTGGCGGAAGTGGCGGCCATGCTCGGCACCGACACCGCCCAGGCGCGGGCCTACCTGCGCACCGTGCAGCACCTGGTCGGTCCCGTGCCCTACCACCGGATCGTCGCGGCGATGCGTCGGGTCGAGGGGCACGACCCGCACCGGGTGGCCGACCTCATCCGGCAGGACCACGCCGCCGACGAGCCGGAGACCACGCGCACGGACGACTAATAAATAAGGTGTCGGCGGCCTGATTACGCGTCGCACCTCAATGAGATGTCGGCACCGGCATCGGGCGGGCAACGCGCGGCCACGCGGTTGACCTCACCCGGCGGCGACGGGACCGACGAGGGGCGGGAGCCCGTTGCGGGGCAAGGGGGTCCAGGGAGCAGCGCGACAGTACACAATGGACTCCGAGCGCGCTGGAAAACGACGTCGGTGATGCTCATGTCACCGCCCCGACAATCGCGTGAATCCACTGTGGACCACGGGCTGAGCCATCAATTCATCCGAGCGATGCGGTCTGACATTGACACTCTTTAAGACCCTTAGTCCACTGTGGCCCGTAGGAGCGGCCGCCACCGCGGGTCGACACGGACCCGACCGCGCAGGCCCGGCGCCTCGCCGGTCGCATCGGCGGCCATCGCTACCGACGCGCCCGATTTGGTCACGGTGCGTAATCACGATGACCGCACTCGCCCGGCGTCGAGTAACGGAGCCGGCCCCCGCCACCCCCGGCCACGACGCCCCGCCAGGGCCCTCGACATCCCCCGATCGGACGGGGTTGACGTCCACCTAACGGTCGAACAAAACGGACTTACTGGGACGTATTCGGGTTGGCCAGCTTGACTCACAGGCTTGTGACTCGATTACCGTGATCCGCGGCGATTCAGGAACCCGACATTCCAGATGCTTGATCCGGTTCCGCGCCGAGTACTGACGGCGACAATCGCCCAAGCAATCACTTCACGGAAGGTAACCGACCTTGGCTGTCCGGTATACCGGCCGCCACGTCCGCCAGGCCCGCCACGGCGCCTGGGTCAAGCAGAAGCGGTCGCGCCCACGCAGGCCACCCGTGCAGCTCCTGCCGGTCGCCGCCGCTCTCACCGTGGCCGGTTTCCTGGTGGGCGGGGCGAGCGCGGCCATCGGCCTCAGCCCGGCGAGCTACGCCGCGGGCATGCCGGCCTACGACACGGCCTACGACCCGGCGGACATTCCGCCGCCGGACCCGTCGGCCGGCCTGGCGCTGCCCCAGCGCACCGTGGCCCGGGCGCCGCTGACCTCCGACGGCATCGCCGGTGCCCGGGGTGCGACGACGGTCGTCGAGACCGGCTGGTGCGAGGCTTCGTACAAGTCGTACGGCGGGGTCACCGCGAGCGGCGAGGCCTTCGACCCGTCCGCCCACACCGCGGCCCACAAGACCCTGCCGCTGGGCTCCCTGGTCCGCGTGACCAACGAGGCCACGGGGGCGTTCGTGGTGGTCCGCATCAACGACCGCGGGCCCTACTACGGCGACCGCTGCCTCGACCTGACGTCGGGTGCGTTCGCGTCGATCGCCAACCCGGCCCACGGCGTGGTCAACGTGCGGTACGAGGTCCTGGCTCAGGACGCGACCTGACGCGCGACCCGCGAGTCGGCGGCGGGTGAGAAACAGTGGCCCCACCGGCGTACGAACGCCTCACGGTGATCACTTTTCAAGATCACCACGCGGCCGTTCGTCGCCCCTCCGCCACCCCCCGCCGAGCCCGTGTCGGCGATCGATCACCTCGGGGCCGTCCGAACGGATCGAAGCGGCCGACGGGTGGACACGATCCAGGCCGGGACTGTCCGAACCGCGACACGTATAAGGCATGCTGATTACCCATGGCACGCCGACACGCGCTGACGCTCGAGGCCGGGGCCGGCCTTGGCGCGGCCATCGGCGTCCTGCTCGTGGTGGCCGGGGTCGAGATCATCGAGGGACCCGGGCCGGGAGTGGTCTCCTGGCTGGCCATCGCCCCGTTCGTGGCCGCGGCCTTCGCCCCGTGGCGCTGGGTCGTCGGTGTCGGCGCCCTCGCGACGGCGACCGCCGGGCTGATCGTCTGCATCGATAGCGGTGGCATCGACGCCGGCGGCGAGACCCGCATCGGCCCGGTGATCGGGATGGTGCTGGCCACGCTGGGGTCGGTCGCGGTGAGCGTGATCCGCCAAACCCAGAACGAGCGGTACGCGGAGCTGGTCAAGCTCGCGCGGGTGGCCCAGGAGGCCGTCCTCAGCCCGCTCGGCCCGCGGGTGGGCCAGCTCGCGGTCGCCGGCCGCTACGTCTCCGCGAGCGCGGCAGCCGACATCGGCGGGGACCTCTACGAGGCCCTCGACACCCCGTTCGGCGTCCGGATGATTATCGGTGACGTCACCGGCAAGGGCATCGACGCCGTCCGGACGGCCAGCCTGGTCCTCGGCGCCTACCGACACGTGGCGTACGAGCGCTCCGACCTGCGCGACATCGTCGCCGACCTCGACCGCGCGGTCGCCCGCGCCGCCGGCGACGAAGAGTTCGTCACCGCGGCCCTGGTCGAGGAGCGCGGCGGCACACTGACGGTGGTCAACTGCGGTCACCCGGCCCCGCTGCTGCTCCGCCACGGTCGCGTGATCCCGCTCGACCCGCCGGCCACCGCGCCGCCGCTGGGGCTGAGCCCGAAGGTCATCCCGCGCGTCGAGCGCCTCGAGCCCGGCGACCGGCTGCTGCTGTTCACCGACGGCCTCGGCGAGGCCCGGCGGGCCGGGCGGACCAGCGGCGACTTCTTCCCGATCCAGGAGCGTGCCTGGGCCCTACTCGGTCACGGCACCGTCGTGCACGGCCTCGCGTCGCTCGAGAGCGCCCTCGTCGAGTGGGTCCGGGGTCAGTTCGATGACGACATCGCCCTGCTCCTGCTCGAGTACACCGGTGCTGCGCCGCAGGCGGAACCCGCGGTCCCCAGCTGGGAGATCGGCGGCACCGCCGTCAGCCGGCCCTGACCCGGTCGCCGGATCGGCCGCCCGGTGCCGACCCACGTAGGCGTACCCGCGCATCCAGTTCGCCTTCACAAATCAGCTCCTTTACACATCTCACGCGTTTCGTGAAGGCAAACGACAACCGTGTAGTTCGGTGATGCACGGGCGCCCGCCGGACGCCCCGTGTCAGGAACGCGTCCTTATATCTCTGTGGCCGGCTGGCGATCCATCTCTCGGTGGCGGCTGGCGGGCCGCGCGCACGTGGCCTGGTTGCTGAACCTACCGGCCAGTAATATTCTGCTGTTACCGTCGAGTAACCCCGACGGGGGCCGTCGCGTCGGCCCGAGACGACAGGAGCGGAAGCAGATGAGCCACTACCGCAGCAACCTGCGCGACATCGAGTTCAACCTGTTCGAGGTATTCGCGCAGACGTCGGCCCTGGGTCGAGGTCCCTTCGCGGAGATCGATGAGGAGACGGCCCGCAGCGTGCTGGCCGAAGTCGACCGCCTGGCCCGCGAGGACCTCGCCGCCAGCTACGAGGTCGGCGACCGCAATCCACCCGTGTACGACCCGGCCACCCGGACGGCCAAGCTCCCACCGGAGTTCCACCGCTCGTACCAGGCGTTCATGGACGCTGAGTTCTGGCGCCTGGACCTGCCGCCCGAGCTCGGCGGCTCCAACGCGCCCCGCATGCTGTGGTGGCTGCTGGCCGAGCTGATCCTCGGAGCCAACGCCCCGGTCTGGATGTACGCCTCGGGTCCGTCGTTCGCGCACACCCTCTGGCGCGAGGGCACGCCGGAGCAGAAGGAGTGGGCCAAGCTCTTCGTCGAGAAGGGCTGGGGGGCCACGATGGTGCTCACCGAGCCCGACGCGGGCTCCGACGTCGGGGCGGGCCGCACCCGCGCGATCCCGCAGCCCGACGGCTCCTGGCACATCGAGGGTGTTAAGCGGTTCATCACCAGCGGCGAGCACGACCTGACCGAGAACATCATTCACTACGTGCTGGCCCGGCCCGTGGGGGTGCCCGGCGTCGGCGGCCCCGGCACCAAGGGCCTGTCGCTGTTCATCGTGCCCAAGTACCTGTTCGACCCGAAGACGGGCGAGCTGCTCGAGCGCAACGGCGTCTTCGCCACCAACGTCGAGCACAAGATGGGCATCAAGGTATCGAACACCTGCGAGCTCACCTTCGGTGGCGACGGCGTCCCGGCCAAGGGCTGGCTGCTGGGCGACGTGCACGACGGCATTCGGCAGATGTTCCTCGTCATCGAGTACGCCCGGATGATGGTCGGTACCAAGGCGATCGCCACGCTGTCGACCGGCTACCTCAACGCGCTCGAGTACGCCAAGACCCGGGTGCAGGGCGCCGACATGACGCAGATGACCGACAAGACCGCCCCCCGGGTCACCATCATCCACCACCCGGACGTGCGCCGGTCGCTCGCGCTGCAGAAGGCGTACGCCGAAGGGCTGCGGGCCCTGGTGGCCTACACGGCCTGGTGGCAGGACAAGGTCCGCCTCGCCGAGTACGAGGGCGACGAGGCCGGCGCCAAGGTCGCGGACGCCGTCAACGACCTGCTGCTGCCGCTGGTCAAGGGATGCGGCTCGGAGCGGGCGTACGAGCTGCTGGGCCACGAGTCGCTGCAGACCTTCGGTGGCTCGGGCTACCTGCAGGACTACCCGATCGAGCAGTACGTCCGCGACTCGAAGATCGACACTCTGTACGAGGGCACGACCGCCATCCAGAGCCTCGACCTGATCTTCCGCAAGATCGTGAAGGACGGCGGTCGGGCGATCGGCATCATCGCCAACGAGATCAAGGAATTCATCGCCGCCGAGTCCGGCAACGGTCAGCTCAAGGAGGAGCGGCTGGCCCTGGCCGCGGCCCTGGCCGACGCCGAGGCGATGCTCGGCGCGGTGATGACCTGGCTCGGCGCGATGGCCGAGGACCCGCGGCAGATCTACAAGGTCGGCCTGTCGTCCCGGCGCATCCTGCTCGCCCTCGGCGACCTCATCGTCGGGTGGCTGCTGCAGCGCCAGGCCGAGGTGGCCCTGGCCGCTCTGGCCCGCGGCGACATCTCCGGGGCCGACCGGAACTTCTACCAGGGCAAGGTCGCCACGGCCCGGTTCTTCGCCCGGGAGGTGCTGCCGCGCCTGAGCAGCGACCGTCGCATCGTGGAATCCACGACCCTGGACGTCATGGAGCTCCCGGAGGAAGCCTTCTAGGGCTTCCGACCCGACCCGCAACTGGCCATCCCCGGGTAGGCGCCCGCCGCCGCTGGGGGTGGCCAGTTGCCGTTTCGGGGGTCGGCGTCAGGCGCGTCGGTGACTTACGACTGACGCGGCCGATGGGTGACCGGGCCGACCGTGGCGCACCTCGGGCCGCGCCGAGGGCAGTCGCCGCACCATGGACCGAACCGGCCATGGTGGATAGGTGCATGGGGCACCGACAATGATTCCGTGCTGGAGTCCTCAACCTCGTCGTCGGGATCGTCGGGGTCATCGTCACGGTAATCGGCACCGTTGTCGCCATCCAGCAGCTGCGACTCCAGAAACGACTCGCCGCCCCGGTCATGGTCACCGACGACCGGCCAGCGGATGCGCCGTCACGCGACTGGGAACCCGTACCCGAAACACCAAGCCGGCCTTGGCCGGCTGCCCGGCCCACAACCACAGAGGCCCCCGTTGAACGGCGCATTCGGGCGATGCCAGCGTCCGTTCGCTGGGCCGCACTGTTGTCGCTGCTGCTCGCCCTCTACTTCGCGTTGCTCGCCACCGCTGTCCAGGCTGGAAACTTCGCAACCCCGCTTCACCGCGTCTATGTCGCGACGATCAGTGCACACCTCGTCCTCGGGCCCGCAGTGCTGGCCATCCTGGTTGCCCGAAGGAGGGCTCGGAGGAGCGCGATCGTCGGCACCACCGTCATGCTCGGATTAGTCGCGGTTACATGGGTACTGATTCCGGATTTCGGATACGTGGCGGCTGTTCCCCTGGCGCTTGGCGCACTCGTCGTCGTCCTGCTGTCGCGTCCCGACTCCGCCGAGCACTTCCGGGCCGCCGAACACCGGGACCTTCCCCGACATCGCCGGCGACGGCGTACGCGACTGGCCACGATCCTGGCGGCATTGGCGATGCTCGATGATGCCCTGATCACCGGAGGCGCCGCCTATCTCAACCACTACGTCCACAGCGCGCAGGCGCTGGCGCGTCTCCTGCCGGCTCGACCCGCCTCCAGCGGGCCCGGCTGGGAAGGCAAACCGTCCGGAGCGGTCAGCATCGAGGAGCTGTCGACCTTCTTCCCACATCCAGACTCTGCGCTATATGACTTTTGCCGCTACGGGGCGAAGCGAGCGGCCGAGCAACACTGGGCCACGTCCGAGCAGGTGGTTCTCATCGTCCTGGTCGAGTTGGCGGACAGGGAGACCGCACGACGCTACGTCGCAACCGTGACTCCGACGGGCATGCTGGCGCGGGGGGATTTCGGACCGTCCTCCAGCGCCTGGTTCACACAGGAAAGCACGGAGCAGGACGTGGTCACGTCAGTGTTCCAGGCCGCCGAGGCCGGCATCGTCGGCATCGTCTACGTATGGGACTACGCCGACCCCGACTTCACGTACGGGATGCGCATCGCGACGGACCTCATGAGGAAGGTCCGGCCCTGACTCATCCCGCCATCGACTGATTCGTCCGGACAAGCCGTGGGCGAGGGCGGTCAGGTGGATCCCGGCGATGGAGGTCCGGACGGTGGTGGTTGCGGGGCCGGCGACGGCGCGACGGGCCCGGGTGGGTGAGGCGAAGACGACGGCGGTGGCGCGGCCGGCCCCGGCGGCTGCGGGGCGGGCGCGGGCGACCCGGGCCACTGGCGGGGCGGTGGCGGGGCCGGAGGTCCGTACCCCGGCCACGGGTACGGCGGCCGCACGGGCCCGGGCGCCGGCCGCCGGCGCTGGCGGTAGTAGCGGTTGGCCGACGGCAGGGCCAGCAGCACGGCCGCGCTGACCACCAGGACCACGGTGACCACCCCGGCGGCCACGGTGAGCCGGTTGTACCAACCGATGGTGTCGTAGATGTCGAGGAACAGGGCCGGGGCGGTCCCGCACAGGGTCAGCGCGGCCACGACCCAGGTCACAATGCGGGCCGCCGGAAACCCCCCGGGCGTTGAGGGCGGCGAGCATGAGGTAGATGACCGCCACCAGGAGCGCGAACCCGCCGACAAGCACCAGGCCCAGCGCTCCGGCCGCCCCGGCCGAGTCGTCGTTCTCGGCCTCGGCGAACTGCCAGCTCCCTTCGGGTATCGCGTAGAACGAGGCGATCGCGGACACCGCCCGCATCGCCGCGACGCCGCCCAGCAGCCAGCAGGCGAGCAGCACGACGCCGGGGGCGACCCGGCGCTCGGGCCCGGAGGCGCCCGGTTGCTCAGGTGAGGCGACAGCCGTCATGGCCGCACCGCTCCCGTCGTGCTCGGGCGACGCCGCCGGCGCCCGATGAGCCAGGCCCCGGCCATGAGCCAGGCCAGTACCGGGGCACCGACCACCAGGTAGAACGCCATGCTCGACGTCGGCGGCTTGGGCGGATTGAAGGCCGGCAGTTCCTTGATGGGTCGAGTGGTGGTCAACCCTCCGAGCCAGAGCTCCTGGCCGTCCTGCTCGACGGCGGCCGTGAACAGCGAGTCGAGCACCGACTGGGCCAGGGTGGGTCGGGTGCGGGCGAACTCCTCCGCGCCAACGTCAGACTCGTCGATGCGCGTGAAGTCGACCCCGCCGTACACCCAGGCGTAGACGTAGTCCCCCTCGACCCATTCGTACGTGAACTCGCCCTCGGTGTAGGACCGCACGTACCGGTCGAACACCTCGCGCGGACTCCACGGCTCGCGGGACACCCAGCGGCTGATGTCGCCGCTGTCGATGATGTCGGAGTAGGCCGTGCGCTTGGTGGCCGCGCGCTCGCGGAACCATTCGGCGGCGACCCGGCTCGCGTAGACCCGGCGCAGGTCGGCGTACTCCGGTGCCTCGTTCACCGCCTTGACGACCTCCGGCAGGATCAGCTGCCGGTACACGTTCTCGTTGTGCGCCTCGAACGTGCGGTCGTCGCAGGATCCTGCGACGCCCGCCGTCTGGATGTAGTCGGTCTCCATCTTGACGTCGAGCGGGGCGTCGAGGATGAACAGCTCGTTCTCGGTCTCGTACACGGTCGCGGGAGCCGGCACGATCCACTGCCGCAGCGACAGGCACTTGTCGCCCTGCAGCGCGTTCCAAAATTGGCGGCCCAGCGGCGTCTCGGGGTGGATCAGCTCACCGGTCGTCTTCTTCATCTGCAGGTCGGCCTCAAGCAGGACGCGACCCGCGTCGGTGCGCCCGAACCGGTCGTCGATGATCCGGTCGGGCTCGTCCGGGTTGAGGTTGACCGTGAACGCGCTCGGCGGCAGCGCCAACCACACGAAGAAGGCGTCGGAGGCGAGCTGCGCCGCGCGGCGCCCACCGTAGGAGACTTCGATGCTGGAGTCGGCCTCTACCCGGAACGAGAACTGGGCGCCGGCTCCGCGGTAGGTGTCCGAGACGTACCGCAGCTCGAGCGTCGCGAAGTCGACGCCGCCGAGTGGCTCGTCGCCGAGCGTGTCCTCGTCGTCGAACTCGGCGGCGAGGGCCTCGATCACCTCGGTCGCCACCGCCGCGTCCTCCGGGGAATCCGGTGACCGCGCGAGGGCGTCGGCGAGCGGGCCGGCCACCGGGACCTGGCCCGGAGCGGCGAGGACACCGGGGCCGGCGGCCGCCCCACCACCCGGGCTCGACGACGGCCCACCGGGACCCGAGGGTGGCACACCGCCGGGCGCCGAGGAACCGGCCGGGTCCGGGGTGGCCGTCGGCACGGTCGGGCGTGGGCGGGCGCTGTCCGGAGCGGCGGGCGCTTTCGGGTCCTCGCCGATCGGCCGCGGTTGGGGCAGGGTCGGCAGGTACCGGGCCGTGACCGAAACGTTCGCGTCCTTGCCGGCGGCATCCAACTTGTTCAACGTCGCGGGTTTCGGCCTGGCGCCAAAGATGTAGACCACCGGGCGTTCCAGCGACTGGGCGATCTTCATCAGGTCCCTCAACTGGTCCGGGCGCAGGGACGGCCCGGACTTGAACTCGAGGATCGGTGATGTCGGGTCGTTGGGGTTGTACCCGTCGACGCGGCGGTTGGAGTCTGCCTCCGGTATCTTCTGGTTCAGCATCCATACGCTGCGATCGAGCCCGAGCAGCTGGCGAAGGAGCGCCTCGAAGGCGTCGCCGATCGACTTGTTGTTCACCGCGCTGATGTAGGCGCGCCGGTACCGGTCGAAGTTCGCGCCAGGGTGACTGGCCACGTAGTTGCGCCAGTGCTGCCAGAAGTGGGCCAGGCTGCCCCTGGTGTAGTCGCGGTCCTCGAGATCGTCCAGGTACTGCTGGAACTTTCTGAACTCTGGGGATGTCGGATCGGGCGGCGCCGGCAAGTTCCACAGGTAGTCCGCCGAGTCGTACTCATAGACCACCGGCTGCGTGTTGGCGGGCGGGTTCCGCGGATCAAAGCCTATTGATAAAATGGGTGGGGTTAGGCGATGGGCCTGGGGTTGATTGCGCCCCGACCGGCGTCGCGACGACGAGCAGCGCGACGACGACCGCCACGACCGCCGCGGCCGCTCTCCGGAACCGAGGCATCGTCCCGAGGCTTCGACCAGGCACGCCGACCTCCCCCGAATCTGGTCGATGCTTCAAGATTCACGGCTGCCCGATCACGATACCCAAGGGCTGCGACAGTTTCCCCTCGAAATCAACCGTTCCCGTCGATGTCACCTGGCCCAGTTGAGGTACCGGGCCCGCAGGGCGCCGCGGCGACCCCCCACGACCCGGCGGATCGTCACGATCGGCATCGTGACCGTGCCCTTCCCGGCCGCCGGGCGAACGAACGGGGCACCGGCGTACGGGTCGGCGGGCGCGGACGGATCATGGCTGCGATACACCCACTCACCCCCACGAATCCGGCGCAGCGTCTCGCCGAGATACCACACCGCGCCCTCGACGAGCTCGCGATGTGCCGGGTCATCGAGATCGGCGACCGTGAGCGTGGCGAGCAGATCCTCGAGCCGGTCCAGGGAATCCACCGAGAAGTCCCACGGCCCGTGGGACGCGGGGGTGGCGGCCCACTCGGGAAACGCCCGCTCCCGCTCGGCCAGCCAGGCGGCGAGATACTCGGCGTCGTCGGACCGGGGCAGGTCCGGATCGATGCCCGGGGTGTGTCGCTTCGTCGGGGACCAGTCCGGATGCTCGGCCCGGTACCGGGCGCTCGCCTGCGCCCACCGTTGGTAGACCCGGGTGAACAGCCCGTCGTCACCCTCTTCGATGGCGCGATCGACGAGGTCGGTCGGGTACTCCGGAGGCAGGTCGAGCGCGGGATCGGCCTGGACCACGGGCCGGTCCTCGGCCCACGTCCAGCCACCGCCGGCCGTGCGCAGCAGCACCTCACCCACGTAGGCGGCCGCCGCCTGGGCGAGGCCGGGCTCGGTCGGGGGCTCCTCGGCGCGGTCGACGACGATCTCGCCGACGCGGGCCAGCGAGTCGCCGGAGAAGTCCAGGGTGAACCCGCCCGGCTCCTCGTAGACCTGCAGGTGAACGAGGCTGAGGCCGGCCGATTCCAGCCAGTGCGTCAGGCGTGCGTCCGGTTCCATGCCGACCAGCCTACGAAGGCGGCCGATCGCTCACCGGACGACGCGGCAGCCCTGGGTCAGTCGGCGCGAGCGGTATGGGCGGCGGTCAACGGGGCCGCGCCGGTGGCCAGGTCGGTCCAGGCCCCGGAGAACGTGTGCACCGCGAGGCCGGCGGGGCGGAGGCCGTCGGCGTCGGCCCGCTCCGGATCGAGCGCGGCGGAGAGGGCCGAGAGCCCCGGGTTGTGTCCGATGAGGAGCAGCGTGGTGGCCTGCGGCGGCGCCCCGCGCACCGAGGCGAGCAGCGTGCGGACCGAGGCGCCGTAGAGGACCGACTCGTAGCGCACCTCGGGCGACGCGGACCCCTCCGACGCCTGGGCGCCGTCGGCCGGATCCGCCGCACCGCCCGCGGTCGCCAGACCGAGCGCCACCCCGTGCCAGGTCTGGCGGGTCCGCAACGCCGGCGAGCAGAGGACGAGGTCGGGCCGGAGCCCGTTGCGGGCGAGCCAGGCGCCGGCGGCCGCGGCGTCAGCGTGCCCCTGCTCGGAGAGCGGGCGGTCCGGGTCGGCGACACCCTCCGGGGTGGCCGCCTTGGCGTGGCGCAGGATCACCAGCGTTCGAATGCTCACCCCTTCATCCTGCCCGTCCGCGGCCGACGACGGGACCGCGGCGCGCGAGTCACCACAGGCGGCGACGGACCGCCAGTGCGGCCGAACCCAGCACGCCCGCGCTCAGCGCCCCGACGATGCCCGCCTCCGTGGCCTGGAACCGCCAGTACCGGTCGGCCGGGTGGTAGACGAGCAGGTACGCCACGGCCCCCGCCTCGCGGAAGCACGTCTCCAGCAACTCTTGCGGGTCGATCAACTCATCATTCCGGCCCAGGCGGGTCCAGCATTCGCGGAAGGTGATTTCGACCCGCTCGCCGTCGTCGTTCAGGTAACCCTCGTCGATGAGCCAACCGTCGCCCAGTGGGTACGATGGCATCACGGTAAATGTCTCGACGTGCCGGACCGGCGGGGCGTAGTGAGCCCGGGCCGTGGTCGCGAGGCCGGCGACGACCGCGACGTAGAGGGCGAGCGTCACCGCCATCGCGGCCAGGGTGTTGCGCAGCCAGAGCCCGAGCGCCACGCCGACCGACACCGCGAGCAGTGTGTACGCGCCCGGGGTCAGCCCCTCGATCTCGAACCGGGGCGTGAACAGGCGGCCAGGTACCAGCCAGGCCATCGGCTCGCGGGCCCAACCGGCGAGCAGGCCGAGGCCGGACATCGCCGCGACCACGGGCAGCCCGCCGACCAGCGCCTTGGTGGTCCACCATCGGGTCCGGCCGACCGACTGGGTCAGGCTGAAGATGTGGGTACCTTGCTCGATCTCCCGGGCGAACATCGCGGCGCCGACGAACAGGCCCAGCAGGGCGGGCAGGACCATACCCACGAACTCGTAGCTGGCGTTGATGGGTCGGTACCTGTCTATGACCTCGTCCAGCCCGGCCCCAACGCAGCCCTCGGCCGTCTGCCAGCACCCGGCCAGGCCCAGCGCGGCCAGGTCGGACGTCACCGCGAAGCGCACGACGACCAGGGCCGCGGCGACAAGGCCCACCAGACCGACCGACACCAGGATCTGTCCGCGCTGCTGGCGCCACGCCACCCAGATCACGCCGCCACCACCTTCGTCCGGTCCTCCGTGTGGCCCCGGCCGGAGGCGCGAGCGTCCGCACCGGTGCCGGCGTCGATGCGGGCGGCCCGCAGGTAGGCGAGCGTCACTTCCTCCAACGACGGCGTCACGCGCTGCCAGGCGTCGCCACCCCCGGACCAGGGCGTCCGCAGCAGCACCGTCGCCTGCCGGCCGGTGACCCGGCGCTCCACCACCGCCGAGGCCGGGAACGGCATCGACTCGGCCGGGCCGATCAGCAAATGGTGTTGGGCCAGCAGATCCTCCACGTCTCCGGCCAGGCGGACCCGCCCCCCGGCCAGCACCAGCAGGTAGTCACAGACGCCGTCCAGTTCGGCCAGCACGTGCGAGGAGAGGACCACCGTCAGCCCGTGCTCGGCCACCTCGGCCAGCAGGCAGCCCATCACCTCCTGCCGGGCCAGCGGGTCCAGGTCGGCCAGCGGCTCGTCGAGCAGCACCAGATCGGGCCGGCGGCCCAGGGCGAGGGCGAGCGCGACCCGGGTGCGCTGCCCGCCGGATAGCGTGGCCGCCCGGGCGTCCAGCGGCACGCCGGCCTCCTCCACCAGGCGCCGGGCGTAGGCGGCGTCCCACCGGTCGTTCAGCTCGGCCCCGGCCCGCAGCAGCTCGGCCACCGTGAAGCCGCGGTAGAGCGGCTTGTCCTGAGCGAGGAAGGCCAGCCGAGCGTGCGTTCCCTGGGTGCCCGGCGGCTCCCCGAAGATGCGGACCTCACCCGCGGTCGGGCGTACGATCCCGGCCGCGATCCGCATCAGGGTGCTCTTGCCGGCGCCGTTCGGACCGACGAGTGCGGCGATGCGCCCGGCCGGCAGGCTGAGCTCGCAGTCGCGCAGGGCCCAGACCACCCGCTCCGCCCGCCGGCCGGGGCGCCACGGTCGGCGGAAGCGGCAGGACAGCCCGGTGGCCGTCAGGGCAGGTGCGTCGGTGGCATCGGGCACGGCCGATCCTCCTTCGGGGCGTCGCGGGACAGTGCTTCGTGGCGAGACGCTCGTAAGCGGGACCGGCCCGTCGCTAGAACTGCTCATCGATGACCGACTTGGTGAGCGCCTCGACGTCCTCGCGCTCGAGGCCGGCGGCCCGGGCGCGCTGCGTCCACGCCACCAGGTCCGCGCGCAGTTCCCCGTCGGTGACGCCGGCCCCGCGACCCAGCGACCGCACGACGAAGGTGCCCACGCCGCGGCGGGCCTCGACCAGGCCTTCGTGCTCCAGCTCCCGGTAGGCCTTCTGCACGGTGTTGGGGTTGATGGCGGTCGCCGCCACGACCTCTTTCACGGTGGGCAGCTGGTCGCCCGGTTGCAGGAGCCCGAGTCGCAGGGCCTGCCTGACCTGCTGCACCAGCTGCAGGTAGGCGGCGACCCCCGACCGGCGGTCGATCCGGAACTCAATCACGAGCGCTGACCACTTTCACTAGTTGACTAGTGAAAGCACTATGCCCGCCGCCCGCCCGCTCGTCAACCCCGGCCCCGGCCGCCCCCGGTGTCGACAAAGGCGCCCGGTCGCGGACGTCAGGAAGGCGCCCTTCCCACGCCCCGCGATCGGCTCCCCCCGATCGACGCCCATGATCGCGGTGAGGCGGACAGGGGGTGCTGCGTGTACGTCCGCTTCACGGCGATCATCGACAGTGATCACGGTGAAGCGATCCCGCGCGCCAGACCGTACGAATGGCGCACGGCGATCCTGGGGCCGAGCGCGAGCGGGCGTGGGCACGCGCGGGCGAGAAGGCCAGGCGTCCAGGGCGAGGCGGCTAGGCGAACAGGGCGAGGTAGATGGCGATGTGGTGGGCCAGGGCGGCCAGCAGGGTGGCGGCGTGGAAGAACTCGTGGTGGCCGAAGACGCGGGGCCAGCCTGTCGGCCGGCGCAGGGCGTAGCAGACGGCGCCGGCCGTGTACGTCACCCCGCCGAGCAGGAGCAGCGCCAGCACGGCCACGCCCCCCGCGCGCAGCAGGTCGGGCAGCACGACGACCGCGACCCAGCCCAACGCGACGTAGAGCGGAGCGGAGACCCACCGGGGCGCGTGCGGCCACACCAGCTGCACCACCGCCCCGGCGATCGCGCCGCCCCAGACCACGCCGAGGATGACGCTCGCCCGGTCCGCGGGCAGCAGCCGGACGCACAGCGGGGTGTACGTGCCGGCGATGAACATGAAGATCATCGCGTGGTCGAGCCGCCGCATCAGCGCGAAGCCGCGCGGCGACCACACCCGCCGGTGGTAGAGCGCGCTCACGCCGAACATGGCGGCGACGCTCACGCTGTACACCACGCAACTGAGCAGGACGGCCCGGCCGGGCCGCGTGGCCGCGACACCGCTGAGCACGGCCCCGGCCACGAGCGCGACCGCGAAGCCGTACGTGTGCAGCCACCCGCGCATCCGGGGCTTGCCGAGGTCCGTCGGCCGCAGCCGCACCGCAGTCGTCATGCCGGCATCGTAGGTTACGGAACCGTAAGTTACCAATCGGTAAGACCGGTACCCCCGCGCGACCACGTCGATGACCCATGATGGATCGCGTCATCTCTAACGGCGAGGGCCCCACGGCACAGGCAGCGGAGGCGGACATGCGGGTACGCCCGGTCGGCGCGGACGCGCTGCTGCTGGAGGTCGACGATCCGCCCGCCTGGTTCGCGGAGCTGAACCGCCGCCGGGAGGCCGGCGAGCTGGCGGTGGTCGACATCGTTCCCGGGGCCCGCACGGTGCTGCTCGACGGCCTGGCCGACCCCGCCGGCACCGCCGAGGCGATCCGGGGGTGGCGCCCGCCCCCGTCGACCGACGAGGACGGCCCGCTCGTCGAGATCCCGGTCACCTTCGACGGCCCCGACCTCGACGAGGTGGCGACGCTGTGGGGCACCGACCCCGCCGGGGTGGCGGACCGGCTGACCCGGACCGGCTTCCGCGTGGCCTTCTGCGGCTTCGCCCCGGGGTTCGCCTACCTGACCGGGCTGCCCGCGTCCCTCGCGGTGCCCCGCCGGGCCACCCCCCGCACCCGGGTCGAGCCCGGCTCGGTCGGGCTCGCCGACACGTACGCCGGCATCTATCCCACGCCCTCGCCGGGCGGCTGGCGCCTGGTCGGCCGGACCGACGTGACACTCTTCGATCCAGGCCGCACCCCGCCGGCGCTGCTCACGCCCGGGACCCGCGTCCGCTTCGTCGCCCGGCCCGCAAGCGAGTCCACAATAGACACTGCCGGGGAGGAGGCGCCGTGCTCGCCGTCGTGAAGCCGGGCCTGCTCACCACGGTCCAGGACCTCGGCCGACCCGGCTACGCGCACCTCGGGGTCGCCCGGTCCGGGGCTCTGGACGCTCCCGCGCTCGTCCGCGCCAACGCCCTGGTCGGCAACCCGCCCTCCGCGGCCGGCCTGGAGACCACCCTCACCGGCGTCACCCTGCGCGCCGAGGCCGACCTCACGGTCGCGGTCACCGGAGCGGTGGCACCGATCACTGTGGACGGTCAGCCGGTCGCCTTCGACGCTCCGGTAGCGGTGCCCGCCGGATCGGTGATCCAGGTAGGCCCGGCCCGGACGGGCGTACGGTCCTATGTGGCGGTCGCCGGCGGGATCACCGTTCCCCCGGTCCTGGGCAGCCGGGCCACCGACACCCTCTCCGGCCTGGGCCCCGCACCGCTGCGCGCCGGCGTCGTCCTGCCGGTCGGCCCGTCCGGCGCCGCCCCGGACGTCACCGGCCTCGCCGCGCCGCCGGCGGCCAGCCAGGGGTCCGGGGACGTGACCGTACGCGTCCGGCTGGGCCCCCGCCACGACTGGTTCACCGGGCTGGCCCGCGCTGCCCTGCTGGAGCAGCCGTACGCCCTGACGCCGAAGAGCAACCGGGTCGGGGCCCGGCTCGCGGGCCCGTCGCTGACCCGCGCGACGCCGGGGGAGCTGGCGAGCGAAGGAATCGTGCTCGGCGCCATCCAGGTGCCGGCCGACGGGCAGCCACTGATCTTCCTGGCCGACCATCCGACCACGGGCGGCTATCCCGTCATCGCGGTGGTGGAGCGCGCCGACCTGCCGTTGATCGCCCAGGCCCGTCCCGGCACGACGATCAGGTTCGTGCTGGCCGGCGAGGCCGGACCACCGGCACCGGGCGCCGCCGCGGCGGGAGCGGCCCCGCCGACCGGCGCCGCCGGCGACACCACGAACCCGGCGCGAGACGGAACGACGCGGGATCAGACGACAGGGGACACCCCGGCGGGGGACGAAACAGCGGGGGAGCGCGCATGGACCTGAACGCCGACCTCGGCGAGGGCTTCGGCACCTGGCGGCTCGGCGACGACGAGGCGCTGCTGTGCATCGTGTCGAGCGCCAACGTCGCCTGTGGCTTCCACGCCGGGGATCCGGAGACCATGCGCCGGGTCTGTGCGCGGGCGGCCGAGCGCGGGGTGGTCGTCGGGGCCCAGGTGGGCTACCGGGACCTGCACGGGTTCGGGCGGCGACGCATCGACTACGACCCGGCGCAGCTGCGCGACGACCTCATCTACCAGATCGGGGCGCTCGACGCCTTCTGCCGGATCGCGGGCACGCGGGTCCGCTACGTCAAGCCCCACGGCGCGCTCTACAACACGGCGATGGTCGACGAGGGCCAGGCCGGCGCCGTGGTGGAGTCCATCATGGACTATGACCGGACGCTGCCGGTGCTGTGCCTGCCCGGGTCGGTGCTGGCCCGGGTCGCGATCGAGGCCGGCCTGCGGGTCGTGGCCGAGGGGTACGCCGACCGCGCCTACCGCCCCGACGGCACGCTCGTCCCGCGGCGGGAGCCCGGGGCGGTTCTGTCCGATGTGGACTCTGTCGTGGCCCAGGCGGTCCGGCTCGCCACCACCGGCACGGTCGAGTCGATCTGCGTCCACGGCGACACCCCCGGCGCGGTGGAGATGGCCGCCCGGGTCCGCGACGGCCTGGTCGCGGCGGGCGTGCCGCTCGCGCCGTTCGTCGGACCGGCCTAGCGGCGACCGGCGGAGCCGGCCGCCCGATCGAACCGGACGGCGGCCGCCGAGGAGCCGACCGTGGGTCAGCTGAGGCGGCTGACCTCGTCGCCGTACGTCCGGGCGCAGCCCGGCGCCGCCGGGTCCGACCGCAGCGGGCTGGCCGGCGAATAGATGTCCCCCGGGTCGACCGCGAGGTCCGGGGAAGGCTCGACGAGCACGTCCCAGACGCCGGTGATCTTCTGCATGCAGAGCTCGGCGTCGTGGCTCGTGCCGTCCTTCCCACCGATCCACACATTGAGCCAGGTCGTCGCCTCCGGCGGATAGCCGATGTGGCAGGGACCGTCCTGCGGCCGCTCCCCGTCGCCGCACGTGTCCTCCACGATCAGGTACCGGCGCAAATTCGGCACATAGAAGCGGGTCCCGGCCGGCCAGTCCATGGTGTGCACCTCGCCTTCGCGCACGTGGCCGACCGCGACGGTGATCGGATCGTCGTAGGTGCCCCGACCGCCCGCCTGGTTGTGCAGGATGGGGTGGGAGATCTGGCCCGTGATGGGCCGCGTGTTGTCGAAGTACGAGTAGCCGGTGATGTAGGCCCGGATGGTGGCGGTAGCGACGGAACCCCTCGCCGGCACGGAGGGGGCGGCCGCCGTGGTGGTGGCTTCCCGCGTGGGCAGGGACGACACCTCCCTCGCGGGCTTGGACGTGCAGGCCGACAGTCCAATGAGGACAGTAATCGCCAGTGCCGCGCCAGCGCGGCACCGCACCACACGACGACCGAGTTCTCCCACCGCTGCCAACCTCTCACGGGGTGCGGACGCTCATCACCGAGCGCCCGTCGTGCTGTCGCGGACTGAGCCCAGGTGTCCCGGAACCGACACCGGACGCGTGAGCGGCGGCGGCGCCGGTGCGTTGGAGCTTGTGCCAGCGCAGGGCGACGCCGGCCAGGGCGGCGGCGACCGACCGCACGAGGACGATGTAGAGGAGCTGCCGGTAGACGAACTGTTGCAGGGGCAGGCTCCACAGGGGACGCAGGGACTCCCGGTCGAGGCGGAAGGCGATGACGGCGGTGAACAGTTGCAGGCCGAGCATGGCGAGCCAGGCCACGCCGGCCGTGAGGTCGCCGCTGACCGCGAGGCCGTAGATGGTCATGACGTCGACGATCGGGGCGAGCAGGGGGAACACGACCCCGAAGGCGGCCAGGAAGGGCAGGCCGATGCGGCCGAACCGGCCGGAGGGGCCGCGGTCGCGGATCGCCCCCCGGTGGATCCACATGGCCTGCATGGTGCCGTAGCTCCACCGGTAGCGCTGCCGCCACAGCTGGCGCAGGGTGTGCGGGGCCTCGGTCCAGGCCCGGGCTCTTTCCTCGTACACCACGCGCCAGCCGGCGCGGATGATCGCCATGGTCAGGTCGGTGTCCTCGGCCAGCGTGCGGTCGCTGACCCCGCCGACGTCGCGCAGGGCCTGCCGCCGGAAGGCACCGATGGCCCCGGGGATGGTCGGCATGCACTGCAGGAGCTCGAACAGCCGCCGGTCGAGGTTGAACCCGATGACGTACTCGATGTGCTGCCACTTGCCGATCAGGCCGCGGCGGTTGCTCACCTTGACGTTGCCGGCCACGCCCCCGACGCGGGGGTCGGCGAACGGCTGCACCAGCGTCCGCAGCGAGTCGGGTTCGAGCACGGTGTCGCCGTCGACCATCACGATGATGTCGTGGCTGGCGTGGGCGATGCCGACGTTGAGCGCGTTCGCCTTGCCCCCGTTGGGGATGCTGATCAGCCGCACGTTGGGCAGGCCCAGGCCGGCCACGATGGCGGCGGTGTCGTCGGTCGAGCCGTCGTTGACCACGACCACCTCGATCGCCGGATAGTCACCACACGCGATCGACCGCACCGCCGCCGCGACGTTCTCGCGCTCGTTGTAGACGGGCATCACCACCGACACCGGCCGCGTCACCGGCGGTCCCCACGACCACGACGGCGACCGGCGCTGCCGCGCGTGCCGGCCGGCCAGCAGGAACAGCACCGCCGTCCGCACGATCAGCAGCACCCCGACGAGCAGGACCACCAGCCGCAGCCCGTCCAGGAAATCGTCCGCGAACCGCACGCTCAGCACGAGCAGACGACCCCGCCACACCTCGCTCACGGTCGCCTCGGCGAGCACCGGTACCCGGGTCGCCTCGCCCAGGATCGGCCACAGGTCCACCGTGGTCTCGAGGAGCGTCGGGTCGACATCGGCCAGGGCCTGGGCCGCCCGCAGCCCTTCGGACGCGGTCAGGAACCGGTAACCCTGGTCCTTGAGGATCGGGATGAGGCGATCAAGCGCCGCCACCGTCTGCGACCGGTCACCGCCCGCGTCGTGCAGCAGGATCACGCCGGACCGTCCGTGCGGGGGTATCGACGCCTCGACGATCCGGTCGACGCCGGGCGTCTCCCAGTCGCGGCTGTCCACACTGCTCATCACCACGACGTACCCCGCCTGGCCGGCCTCCACGACCAGCGGCCAGGACCTGTCATCCAGCGACGACGCGCCCGACGAGTACGGGAACCGGATCAGCGGCGTGGTGACCCCCACCGTGGCGGCCAAGGCCATCTGGGTCTGCGAGTACTCCAGGCTGCGCAGCCACGGCGACAAGGCGGCCATGTCGGCGTGCGTGAACGTGTGCACGCCGAGGTCGTGCCCCTGCTCGACCATGGCCTGCACGACCTCCGGGTACCGCGCCACCTCGGTGCCGACCACGAAGAACGTGGCCTTCACCCCGTGTCGGGCGAGCACGTCCAGGACCTGCGGGGTCCACTGTGGATCGGGGCCGTCGTCGAACGTGAGCACCACCGTCTTCGGGGGAAGGTCGTACGACACCACCTGGCCGCCGGTGGTGTCGATGTACGGCCCGCCGGTGAGGATCTCGCTCGGCACGCTCGCCCGGCTGTCGCTCGCCGTGGCCTCGCCATCGGGGTGGAACGACGCGTCGATGTACGCCTCGTACGTCATCACGGCGACGAACGCCGCGAGGAGAAGCAGCACCGGCACCAAGGCCGCGCTCAGCCGGGGAAGCCGGGCCGGGCGCCGTGGGCTGGGCGGGACGTCAGGCGTCACCGGGATCACGCGGGTGGGCGCGTCCATCAAGAAACGACTCGGCCGCCGCGGGCTCGGCACCACCCGACCATCGGAGTCGACCGCGACTACGCGGGTGCGTCCGGGCCGACCGGCGGCGGGCGGTCGCTCGTCGTCCCGCTCGCCGCGGTCACGTTCGGGAGTCACGTCGGCCATCATCTCCAGTTCAAGCAACCGGTTACGGAATATCGGCCCCGTCACCGCCGTCCCCGGGGTCAGCCGGATCCGACGGTGACGTCGACTCCGTCTCCGACGGAGACGACGATGGTGATGGGGACGGCTCGGCCGGCCCGGACGGCTCATCGGTCACGATCGGCTCGTCGGACGGTGGCTCACTCGACGGCTCACGGGACCTGGACGGGGTCGGCGATGTCGTCGTGGGCCTGGCACTCGATGTGCCGGACGAGCCGCCGACGCCGCCGCTTCCAGCCACGATCGGTTCGTCCGTGGGCGTGGGCTGCGGCGCCGCGGGCGGGGTGAGGGTCGGAAGCGGGTAGTCGATCTGAGGCCGGTCGCCCACGCCCCCCGGCGGGGTGATCTGCCCGCCGGCGAGCGCCAGTCCGAACACCATCACGTACGCCAGTCCGGCCAGGCCCGACCCGTACGCCACCGTCCACAGCCGGCGGCGCCGGCGGCCGGTGGTATCGACGAAAACGGGCCTTCGACCGGGCGTGTTGGGACCGGTCGACCGAGACGACTCGGTCGGCTCCCCGACGGGATCCCTGGTCCGCAGCCGCAGCAACGACCGAAGGAGCGCGAGCCCGAACGCCACCGGACGCGCCACCAGGAGCAGCGGTCGGCTCAGGGCGCCCCGGACCAGGCGGCCCACGGCGAGGTCACGACGCGCGACCCACCAGACGACGGTTGGAGCCACGGCCGCGCTGACCCACAGCCCGGCCGCCTGGAGGAGCACCAACCAGGACGGCGTGTCCATGCCCAGCGCCGTCCAGAGCAGCGCGGACCACCGGGGCGCGTCGGCCGGTGGCCCGGGCAGGGCCATGAGCAGCCGCCAGGCCGCCGCGGCGAACGCCGCGACCGCCCACGTGGCGACCAGGCCCGGCACCGGCCACGCTGCGATGTGCACCGCCCACGCCAGCCGGTCCCGCCGCGTCCCGAGCATCGGCGACGCCCACTGTCGCAACCAGCCCTGCACGGCGCGGGTGTAGTGGCGCACGGCGGTCGGTTGGTTCGCCCCCGGGGCGACGACCCGGACCCCGGGATCGTGGCGGATCAGCACGCCCAGCCGGCGCAGGCGGAACCCGAGGGTGTAGTCCTCGGCCGCCTCCGGCCGCCACGGCCGCGGGCCGAGTCGCGACAGTTCGGACAACCGCACGAACGCCCCGTTGACACCGAGTCGGGCCGTGCCCCGCCGGCTGCGAACCAGGTTCACCGCGTCGGCGAGGACTCCGTGCTCGTAGTGCAGCGCGGCGCCGAATCCGCCCGCGCCCACGATCCGGACGCGCGCCTGCACGGCCCCGACCCGTGGGTCGTGGAACGCCCGCCACACTTCGACGGCCAGCGCTTCGTCGGGCAACGTGCCAGCGTCGATGATGCCGACCACGGTGCGGGCCGGGTCTTCCCCGTCGTCCCGGCACCGGGCCCGGATCAGGCGGTACGCGCGGTTGAGCACCTCCGCGCGGTCCAGTCGCGGTGGCACGACGAGCCGGTGCATGTCGGCCTGCTCCGGCCGCCCGTGCTGCGACAGGTCGGACACGACCACCACGGCGCGGGTGCGGCACCGCAGCCGGAGTCCGACCGTCCGCACGGCCGTCAGCGTCGCCGGCGTCGGGTTGATCAACACCAGCCACAGCACAGACGGGGCCGCCGAGGAGCCGTCGCTCGGCTGCACGTGACCAGACGCGGGAACGTCGGCCATCCGGCGGGAGGCCTCGCGCGCCGACAGCACGGCAAGGCCTACGTGCCACACCGAGACGACGGCGAGACAGGCGACCCCGGCAACAATCAGCGTCATAACCGTTCCGGAAGCGGGGCGTTGGAGCCGGAATCGTCGCGCCAGTACCGCTCGCAGCCTGGCCCGCCGCAGGCGACGTGTGCCGCCTGGCCGGCGGTTACAAGCACACTACGACTTAGTGATCAACTGAATCAACCGACACGCTGACGACTACCTGACTGTTCGTTCGGACAGAAATGAGAAATTCAGGCACAGTTGAAGAATTGATCTCGTGATGCCCCGAGAAATTGCCCGGCGAAAGAGACATAAGCCACACAGTCGCCATGACCGGCACCCGGCGAAGGCCGGCCCGATTTCGCTGGTCTCCGGCGTCACCGGACCTGGGCGTTGCTGGCCGTCGACGCTACTGGCCGCCAAGTAGCTATCGGTTATCCGACGCTACTGGTCGTCGAGCCCCCGCAGGATGAGCGACAGTCGCCGGGCGCCATCCGGGGTCACGACGATGGGAACGCCCCAGTCCTGGCGCGTGAGGTAACAGGCCGCATGCTCTCCGTCATCGTCACAGGTGGCGGCCCGGGCCACGACCTGCAGCACTCCACGCTCCACAGTGGACGACAGCACGAGCGTCCGCGCCAGCTCGGTGCTGACCCCGGCTCCCGACACCAGGAGCTCGGGCGGCGACGCCGAGACCTCCAGGCGGGTCGACGGCCCGTACGTCTCGTCCAGCTTCTGCCCGGGGGCGGGGGTGAACACGACCCGCAACGACACCTCGCCGGGGGCCAGCAGCGTAGGCGGCCGCTCGGTCCGCAGCCGTACGGGCTCCGTCGTCAGGCCCTCGGTCAGGCTCAGGGGGACCAGGCGGTGGGCCGCCGACTCGACCACGACCAGGCCGCCGTCGGGCAGCGCGGTGATGCCGCTCGGCTCGGCCAACCCCGTGGCCACCGTCGACACCAGGTCGGTCGCCGGTTCGTAGCGCCGGATCGCGCCGTTGTAGGTGTCGGCGATCAGAACCGTGCCGTCGGGCAGGGCGCAGACACCCAGGGGGTGCTGCAGCAGCGCCTCGCCCGCCTTGCCGTCCAGGTGCCCGAAGTCGAACAGGCCCTGGCCGATCGCGGTGCCCATCCGGCCGTCCCGCACGTAGCGCAGCGCCGACGACTCGGAGTCGACGATCCACAGCGTGCTCCCGTCGGCCGACACGGACAGGCCCGACGGCTGCGCCATGAAGACCTGGTCCAGCGCGCCGTCGCGCAGGGCCTCCACGGTGGTGCCGGCGTACACGCCGGCGGTCGACTGCACCGGGTCGAACCACCACAGCTGGTGGATGCCGGCCATCGCCACGATGACGCGGCCGTCGTACCAGGCCACATCCCACGGTGACGACAGGTCGACCTCCAGCGCCGGATGGGCCGCGAAGTCGACCGTGCCCCGCCAGGGTCGTCCGGTACCGGCCACAGTGGACACTTCCCCGGTGTCCAGCCGGACCCCGCGCAGCAGGTGGTTCACCGTGTCGGCGACGACCAGGTCGTACCCGACGATCGCGGCGACCTCGGCCGGCAGCCGGCACAGGCCGTTCGGCTCCGAGAACTCGGCGCTCTCCGCCGGCCCGTCCGCCCGGCCCCGCCGGCCCGACCCGATGCGGCGCACGACCCGGTCGAGTCCGTCGAGCACGGCGATGCTGTGGTGCGCCGCGTCGGCGACCAGCAACTCACCCGCCGGACCGACGATGGCCTTGGCCGGGAAGCGCAGCTGGGTGCCCGGCTCGGGCGCGGGGACGTAGCTGCCGTCCCCGCGGCGCAGCGTGCCGCGCTCGGTGTGGACCTTGACCAGCTCGTCGATGAGCCGGGCCAGCCCTTCGGCGTGCCCCTCGCCGGCCATCGAGGCGACGAGGTACCCCTCCGGGTCCACCACGCACAGCGTCGGCCAGGCCCGCGCGGCGTACTGGTCCCAGGTGCGCAGGTCGGGATCGTCCAGCACCGGGTGCGTCACGCCGTACCGCTCCACCGCGGCCGCGAGGGCGTCGGGGTCGCGCTCGTGCTCGAACTTGGGCGAGTGCACGCCGATCACCTCGAGCACGTCGCGGTACCGCTCCTCGAGCGGCCGCAGCTCGTCGAGCACGTGCAGGCAGTTGATGCAGCAGAAGGTCCAGAAGTCGAGCAGGACGATGCGACCCCGGAAGTCGGTGATCGAGTACGACCGACCACCGGTGTTCAACCAGCCCCGCCCGCGCAGCTCCGGCGCCCGAACCCGAGTCATGCGGCCCATCATGCCGGACCCCCGACCACCACTGGCCGGGCGGCCGCACCAAGGCCCCGACCGGTGACGGAACGCTTCCGGCCGGTCACCTCACGGCCCCGACCGACGACGCGAGCACCCGACCGACGACGGCGCGCCGGTCGGGTGCGACGGTCGGATTCGTTTCCGGGAAAACGCCGCCGGTCAGTTGGCCGCGGGGACCAGGCACCGCGCGGAGCGGCCGCCGGTGGGCTCGCGAACCTCCAGCCACGGCTGGGTCACGTCCTGGCACTCGGTCTGCGAGTCGACCGCCGAGACGATCCGGTACGCGTCCGGATCCGAGCAGTCGACGATCACGCCGGTGGAGCCCTCCTTCTTCACACAGGCACCGACCGGGTACTCGGCCCCGCTGCGGTCCAGCGCCAGGCCGATGTACGAACCGACCCCGACGACGGCCAGCACCGCCACCGTGACCAGGGTGATGATCAGGCCCCGGCGCGGCTTGGGCTGCGGCGGGGGAGCGGACCGCTCCGGCCGGGGGTCGTAGCCACCACCGCCCGGTCCCGACGGTCCGCCACCCGGTCCACCGCTCGGCCCGCCCGCGGGCGGTTGACCGAACGGACCCGACCCGGGCGGCGGCGACACGGAGGCCGACCCGAACACGCTGCTCGGGCGAGCCGGCGGCGGCTCGTAGGCCGGGGGTGCGGGCGGCTGCCCGAACGGCGCCGGCGGGGCCCCGTACTGGGGCGGAGCCGACGCGAAGGCCGGGGGCGTGGGCGGCCCGCCGTAGGACGCGGCGCCCGGCACCGAGGCGCTACCGGTGACCCGGGCCTGCCCGCTGGCCGGTGGCTGCCCGGCGGGAGCCGGGGCGGCCGGCGCCGAGCCGGACCCGCCCGGGGCGGGCGCCGGCGAACCCCCACCCGCCGGTGGCTGTCCGAACGGCGGCTGGCCCGCGGGTGGCTGCCCGACGGGCGGCTGCCCGAACGACGGGGCGCCCCCGGGCTGCTGGCCCGCCGGGGGTTGGCCGAACGGCGGCTGACCCATCGGCGCGGGCTGGCCGGCCGGGGGAGCCGACGGGGCACCCGGTGACTGCTCGCCGGGCCGGGGGCCGCCGAACGGCGGCGCGGGCGGGGCCGATGGCCCGCCGAACGGGGCGGCGGGCGGTGACGGCGGCATCGGCACCGAGGCGGAGGCGGTGAACCGTTGCGGTGGCTGCTGCGGCCGGTCGGCGTCGGCCGGGGGTTCGGCCGGTGCGTACGGAACTTCCGTCATGCTGCCTCCTGCTCTCTCCTACCGCCGACGCCGCCCGCCTCACGCGGACGAGCCGAGGACACCGTACCTGCCCAGGCCCGCCGCCCGTTACCCCCGGCCGCGTCGGGTTTACGCCCAAGCGAGGAGCGTCGTCTCCGGGTCGGAGAGGAACGCGCCGACGTCGCGCAGGAACAGCGCGCCCAGCTCGCCGTCGATGATGCGGTGGTCGAAGGAGAGCGCGAGCGTCGTGACGTCGCGGACCCGCACCTTCCCCTTGTGCACCCACGGCGTCGGGCGCACCGCCCCGAACGCGAGGATCGCCGCCTCCCCCGGCGGAAGGATCGGCGTGCCGGCGTCGATCCCGAACACGCCCACGTTGGTGATCGTGAACGTGCCGCCGGTCATGTCGGCCGGAGCCGTCCGACCCTCCTTCGCCGCGGTGACCAGCGCGGTCAGCGCGTCCGCCAGCTCCCGCAGGCTCAGCCGGCCGGCGTCCTTGATGTTCGGCACGATCAGCCCGCGGGGCGTCGCGGCGGCGATCCCGAGATTGACGTACTCCTTGACGATGATCTCGTCGGTCTCCTCCGACCAGGTGGAGTTGATCATCGGGTGACGACGGATCGCCAGCAGCGCCGCCTTCGCCACGAAGAGCAGCGGCGACAGCCGCACGCCCTGCCAGTCGGGGTGCTCCCGCAGCCGCGCCAGGGCCCGCATCGAGCGGGTCACGTCGACGGTGAGGAACTCGGTGACGTGGGGTGCGGTGAAGGCCGAGGCCACCATGTTCTGGGCCATGAGCTTGCGCACGCCCCGCACCGGCACCCGGTGCTCCCGGTTGGGGCCGAACACCGCCACCGTCGCGGGCCGCTGCGCGACCTCGGCCGAGAACTCGGGCTGGCTCGCCGCCCGGGCCGCGGCGTGGACATCGTCCCGGGTGATCGTGCCGCCCGGGCCGGTCCCCACGACCGTGCGCAGGTCGACCCCGAGATCGCGGGCGAGCTTGCGCACCGGCGGCTTGGCCAGCGGCGGTCCGGCCGGGGCCGGCGCCGCGACGGGCGTCGGCGGGGCCTGAGCCACCACTGTGGACTGCTGCGCCGGCCGGCCGTTCTCCACTGTGGACTGCTCCGTCCCGACCCGCCGGCGCCGCGCCGGGGTATCGGTGCGGGGGCCGTAGCCGACCAGGACGGAGATCCGCTCGGCCGACCCACCCGGGCCGTCCTGCGCCGGCGCGCTCGGGCCCGCTGCGGCCGGGCCGCCCGCCGAGTCAGGAACCGGAGGCGGATCACCGGCGTCGGGCTCGGTGTCGATGACAATGATCGGGGTGCCGACCGCCACGGTGGCGCCCTCGGGGTGGTGTATCCGGACCACGCGACCGGGCCACTTGGCCGGAATCTCCACCGCGGCCTTGGCCGTCTCCACCTCCACGATCGGCTGGTTGAGCTCGACCAGGTCGCCCTCGGCCACCAGCCACTTGATGATCTCGCCCTCGGTCAGCCCTTCACCGAGGTCGGGCAGGGCGAACTCACGCATCCGGGTCATGCCGATCACCACTTCTCGGCCCGGTCGACGGCGTCGAGGACGCGATCCAGGGTGGGCAGGAACTCCTCCTCGAGCCGCGCGGGCGGGTAGGGGATGTCGAAGCCGGTCACCCGCAGCACGGGCGCCTCGAGCGAGTAGAAGCACTCCTCGGTTATCCGGCTCGCGATCTCCGCACCGAGACCACCGGTGCGCGAGGCCTCATGCACGACGATGGCCCGGCCGGTCCGGCGCACCGAGTCGTACACCGGGGCCAGGTCCAGCGGCGACAGCGAGCGCAGGTCGATCACCTCGACCTCGCGCCCCTCGTCGGCCGCCACCTGCGCCGCCTGCAACGCGGTCCGCACCGTGGGACCGTAGGCGACCAGGGTGGCCCGGGCCGGGCGGTCGGCCGGTACGCGGCGCACCACCCGCGAGGCGAACAACGGGTACGCCTCGGCGAGCGTGCCCGTCGTGTTCACCTCGCCCTTCTCCCAGTAGCGGCTCTTCGGCTCGAAGAAGATCACCGGGTCGTCGGTCCGGATCGCCTGCTGGATCATCCAGTAGGCGTCGAGCGGGTTGCTGCAGGTCACCACCTTGAGGCCGGCGGTGTGCACGAAGTACGCCTCCGGCGACTCCGAGTGGTGCTCGACCGCGCCGATCCCGCCGCCGTACGGGATGCGGATGACGATGGGCAGCCGCACCCGTCCGCGCGACCGGTAGTGGATCTTCGCGACCTGGGACACGATCTGGTCGTACGCCGGGTACACGAAGCCGTCGAACTGGATCTCGCACACGGGCCGATAACCGCGCAGGGCGAGCCCGACCGCCGTGCCCACGATCCCGGACTCGGCGAGCGGCGTGTTGAACACCCGCTGCTCCCCGAAGTCCTTCTGCAGCCCGTCGGTGACCCGGAAGACGCCGCCGAGCCGGCCGACGTCCTCGCCCATGATGAGCACCTTCGGGTCGTCCTCCAGGGCCCGGCGCAACCCCTCGTTGAGGGCCTTGCTCATGGTCAACGTGCTCACCGGAGCCGCCCCCCTCCGGTCGCCTCGGCCGCCAGCGCGGACCCGTGGCCATCCTCGGCCGCGAACGCGGCGAGGTAGCGGGCGAACTCCTCCCGCTGCGCCGCGAGGTCCGGCGAGTTCTCAACATAGACATGATCGAACATGTCCAATGGCCGTGGATCGGGCATGGCCAGCACCCGCTCCCGCAGCGCCACCGCCTGGCGGGCCGCCTCCGCGTCCACCTCCTCGAAGAACGCGTCGTCCGCGAGCCCTCGGTCGGCCAGATGCCGGCGCAGCCGCAGGATCGGGTCCCGCGCCTGCCACGCCTCCACCTCCGACGCGGTGCGGTACCGGGTCGGGTCGTCCGACGTGGTGTGGGCCGCCAGGCGGTACGTGCATGCCTCGATGAGGTACGGGCCCTGCCCGTGGCGGGCCTCGTCGAGCGCCTTACGCGTCACCGCGTAGCAGGCGAGCACGTCGTTGCCGTCCACCCGCACGCCCGGGAAGCCGAAGCCGGCGGCCCGGTGGACCAGCGGCCGCCGGGTCTGCCGCTCCACCGGGGTGGAGATGGCGTACTGGTTGTTCTGGCAGAAGAAGACGACCGGTGCCTGGAAGACGCTCGCCCAGACGAAAGCCTCGTTCACGTCACCCTGGGACGACGCCCCGTCGCCGAAGTAGGCGATCACCGCCTCGCCGTCGTCACTGCCGACCTTGCCGTCCAGGGCGACGCCCATCGCGTAGCCGGTGGCGTGGAGGGCCTGCGCACCGACCACGATCGTGTACATATTGAACTTGTGCTCGTGCGGGTCGAGTCCGCCGTGCTCAACCCCACGGAACAGACCGAACGGCTTGATCGGGTCGATTCCCCGGCAGTAGAGCACCCCGTGCTCCCGGTAGCTGGGGAAGACCATGTCCTGCGGCCGCAGGGCGCGCCCTGATCCGACCTGGGCCGCCTCCTGGCCCAGCAGGCTCGCCCAGAGCGCGAGCTCGCCTTGGCGCTGCAGGGCGGTGCCCTCGGCGTCCAGCCGCCGCACCACGACCATGTCGCGGTACAGGTCGCGCAGCTGGTCGTCGCTGAACTCGACGTCGTACTCGGGATGCGTCAGCCGCTCGCCTTCCGGCGTGAGCAGCTGGACAAACTCGGGCTCGCCGGTTTCGTGACCGGCCGATGCGGGTGCGGTGGGTGGGTCCACAGCGCCGCCAAGGGCGGCTTGGCCGTCCAACATCCGTTCTCCCTGTTGTCAGTGCCGGCGCCGGGGGTCACCCTGCCGGCGGAGCCTGCCCCGCGCGTCCCTACGCGCGGCCTCGGGCCGAGCCTCCCCGGACCGCACGGTCTGTGGCCCGGGGCGGACCGACGATGGGACCGCTGTCTGCAGGGTGTGCGGACGGCCCCATTGCCGGTGACGCCAAGCATGGCAGACGAAGGCCGCCGAGAGAACAGGGGCTGCCGAGAGAACGGGCAGGCCCACCGAACCCCGCGACCTCCGGCGGCCGACCCAGAGAGACCGGGCACGGGCCGCCCGCGGAGAGTGAGGTCCGCACGCGGGAGGGCCGGGAGTCGGTCAGTAGGCGCCGCGGCGGGCCAGGACCACCCCGACCGTGCGCCACAGGATGACCAGGTCGAAGGCGAGCGACCAGTTGTCCACGTAGTACAGGTCGAGCCGCACCGCGTCGTCCCACGAGAGCTCCGAGCGGCCCGAGACCTGCCACAGGCCGGTGATGCCCGGCTTGACCAGCAGCCGCCGCCGCACGTCGCCGAGGAAGTCGCCGTCCTCGGCCGGCAGCGGGCGGGGCCCGACCAGCGACATCTCGCCCTTGAGGACATTGATGAGTTGCGGCAGCTCGTCCAGCGAGGTCCGGCGCAGCACCCGCCCGATAGGCGTGATCCGGGGATCGTCCCTGATCTTGAACAGCAGGCCGTCGCTCTCGTTCTGGTCGATGAGCTGGGCCAGCCGCTCCTCCGCGTCCGGGTACATCGTCCGGAACTTGATGACTTTGAATACCTTGCCCTCGCGCCCGACCCGGGACTGCTTGAAGAAGACCGGGCCCCGGTCGCCGATCTTGATCATGAGGGCGATCACCAGGAAGACCGGCACCAGCAGCACCAGCAGGATCGCGGAGAGCACCCGGTCCATGACGTTCTTGAACAGCCACGCCATGCCGGAGAGCTTCGGCTCCTCGACGTGCAGCAGCGGGAGCCCCTCGACCGGACGGATGTGCACGCGCGGGCCGGCCACGTCGGTGAGCTGGGGCGCCACGACGAGATCGATCCCCGTGCCCTCCAGCTGCCAGGCCAGCCGCCGCAGCTCGGCGGGCTCGGCCCGGGCCGACCCGCACACCGCCACCGTGTCCGCCCGCAGGTCGCGGACCAGGCTGAGCAGGTCACGCCCGCGGAACACGGGCAGCGGCGATTCGGTCACCCGACCGGGGGCGACTCCCTCGGTGAGGTGAATGCCGACCGGGACCAGACCGGCCGCGGGCACCCGCTTCACCGCCGTGAGGACGTCCATGGCGTCGGAGAAGCTGCCCACCAGCAGCACCCGGTGCACGGCCCGGCCGTGCTTGCGGATCAGCACCAGCACCCGACGGGCCAGGACCCGGCCGATCACGACGTAGGCGAGCGCGCCGACCAGCGCCGTGCCCACGGAGAGCCGGGAGAGGTTGACCTTGAACGCGAAGGCGAGGAACGAAACGGTGGCGGCCGCGGTGATCGAGGCGCGGAAGACCCGCTTGTACTCCTCCGAGCCGACCCCCAGGTAGCGCCGGTCGTACGCCCCGTGACCCCACAGCGCGATCAGCCACCCGACGGGCATGCCCACGTAGGCCACCAGCTCGAACACTTGTCGGCTCAAGATCAGGGCCGTGAAGCTCTCGAACCCCGAGTCGGCCTGGGGGAACAGGCTGATCGCGGTGAAGCTCGCCAGCGCGACGGCGAGGTAGTCCAACACGAGCAGCGTGGCCGCGTACGGCCGGTGCCAGGTGGACATGCGAGGGATGTGCCGGAACCAGGTCGTCCGCGGCACTCCGTTGTGCAGTTGGGCGAGCTCGATCGTGTCTTCGACAACGGCGCGATGCTTGGCCTTGACGCGGCCCCGGGGGGAGGCCGCGGGTGGACTCACAGTGGTGGTCACCTGCAGGTCGACCGACCTTTCGTTCGCTCGGTGTCGTGGGGAACCGGTGCGAGGTCTGGTCACGTCGTTTCGGCTCCCCACTGTGACGCGCGGGCCCCCAGGCCCACCGTGTCGCTGGGCCAGTTGGAGCCCGCCAGCGGCTCACTCAGTGTGACACGGCGGCGCGTCTCCATGCTGACCGGGCGAGACTAGTCGCCCGGCTGCGCACCTGTCGAGAGCGGGTGTGCTGGCCCCGATAAGGGGACATACGTACCGATACGGCCCGTTCACGCAGCGTCCGGGCCGCCCGAGGCGACGGCCGCCCGGCCCCGACGGAAGCGACGCGCGACCATCCGGTCGATGACCTCGAAGTATGCGAGCTTCTGCTGGTCCCAGGCCATGCCGGCGACCACCTCGCTCGCCCGCTGCGCCCGCTGGCGGGCCAGCTCGGGGTTGGCCACGAGTGTCCGCATCGCGACAAGAAGGTTCTCCGGGCTGGCCGGATCCACGTAGGTCACCGAGTCCTCGGGGAAGTAACGCTCGATCACGGGGTTACGGAACGTGATGACCGGGATCCCCGAGACGGCGTACTCCAGCAGCTTGGTGGGCAGCACCTCGTCGGTCCACGGATCGCGCTGGCTCGGCACCACGCCGATGTGGGCCTTCTCCAGGAACGCCGGCATCTCCGTGATCGGCAGCAGCGTGGTCGGCAGCGACACGACATCGCTGAGGCCCAGCTCCTGCACCCGCGCGCGCAGCTGCGGCAGCCCGTCGCCGCTGCCGAGCACCTGCATCCGCACGCCCGGCACCTCCAGGCGCAGCTTGGCCAGCGCCTCGACCGCGTTGACCAGCCCGTGGCGCGGGGCGATGAGCCCGTGGTAGCTGAACACCACCTCGTCCGGCGGCCAGGGCCGGAACGGCCGCGGCGGAAAGAGCCGGGCGTCGGGCGAGTTGAGCACCACGCTGACCGGCCGCCGGGTCCACTGACGGATGATCGCGGCGTACGGCTCGTGGACGGTCAGGACCTCGGTGGCGAAGCGCAGGGCGAGCCGCGTGCTCGCCCGGACCGCCGCCAGCACCGGGCCGCCGTCGCGGAACTTCGAGGCGAACAGCCGCTCCGTCAGGTCGTGCACGTCCAGCAGCACCGGAATCCCGAGCAGGCGCTGCAGGGTCGCGGCGAAGGCGATCGCCTCCGGCATCGTGTGGGCCTGCACCAGGTCGAACGCCCGCGGCTGGCGCAGCAGCCACGCGGTGGCGTGCGCCATGAAGGCCCCGTAGAGATTCAGGTAGGACACGGTGGAGTCGCCGCGGTACTTGCGGGTCGGGGCGTGCACCACCCGCACCCCGTCGACCAGATCCACCCGCGGCCGACCCTCGGCATAGAGGGCGAAGACGGTGACCTCGTCCCCACGGGCCACGAGCGCCTCGGCCTGCCGGCGCACGCGGGGGTTGGCCTCGTATTCGCTGCAGATCACCATGCCGATGCGCAGCGGGCGGCCCGGGCGGGGAGCGACCACATGCCGAGGATAGCGGTCACCCCCCGGGCCGCCGTGCGTCCGGCAACGACACCGGCGCGGTCCGGTAGGGTCCGGCCAGCGGACCGTGCCGACCGCGTCCGCGTCACCGCATGTCATTCCGTCGCGGAAAGGACCACACCATGCCCGCACCAGTGCCGACGTCGCACCGCGACGAGCCGCGGCCGGCGAGCGGGAGCGCCGTGACGGCGACGCTCGGGCGGTACCTGTCGCTGGCCCTGCTCGGCGCGCTCACCGTGCTCTTCGTCGAGGTGCTGTTCGAGTCCTGGGTGCAGGAACTGCTCGGCAACCGGGTCCTGGATGAGGACGGCGTGCCGGTCGGCGAGCTGCCCGCCTGGCCCAAGACGCTCAAGAACGGCCTGTTGATCGCGCTGGCCGCGCTGGCCGCCGCGAAGGTCGCCGTCGAGCGACGGTGGCGGGAGTTCACCACCCCGGCCGACATCGCGATCGTGGCCCTGGCCGTGGTGATGGTCGTGGCCGGGCTGCTCGGGACCTCGGGTCCCGTCCTCATCGGTCAGGCGATCTTCGTCTACCTCCGAGGGGCGATCGTCTTCTACGCCGTCCGGGCCCTGCGGCCCACGTGGGCACAGGTCCGGCCGGTGCTGTGGGTCGTCGGGGGCGTGGTGGTCCTCAACATCGCGGTGGCGCTGGTGCAGCTGGTCGTGGGCCGCCCCGCCTTCTCCGGCCTGGGCTGGGTGGACATGTCCTGGGCCGACACCGCCCGGGCGCACGCCCTGCTCGACCACCCCAACCACCTCGGGCACGTGCTCGGCCTCGTGCTCATCGGCCTGCTGGCCTTCATGACCGGCCAGAAACGCGTGTCCGCGCGCTGGTGGTTCGCCGTGGTGGCCGTCGCGGTCGGGCTGGCCGCCACCCAGTCGCGCGAGTCCATCCTCGGCGTCCTGGCCGCCGCGGTCGTGATCTGGTTCCTGCGGCGGGGCGGCGGTCGGGTGCTCCTGGTCGCCTCGGTGGTGGCGGTCGCGCTCTTCGCGGCCAACCAGCTCGCCCGCCCCGGCAACCTCGACACGCTGATCTTCCGCATCCAGGGCGTGTTCAACGCGACCGAGACGGTCGCCGGGGAGGAGGACTGCGAGGGGTTCGAGACCACGCGCGAGTGCGTGGAGGCCGGCCGGGTCGAGGCCCGCGAGATCCGCGTGCTGTTCTATCAGCAGGGCGCCCGGCTGCTGGCCCACCGTCCCGTGCTCGGCTACGGCGTGGGCCAGTTCGGCGGCATCGTGGCCGAGCAGCACGACCCGAACTGGGAGCTCGACCCCCGCTTCCCCGGCGGCTTCAACCTGTACGACTTCGACGGCACGACGGTGGACAGCTTCTGGCTGCACCTGGCCGTCGAGGTCGGTCTGCTCGGGCTGCTCGTCTACCTCGCCTGGCTCTGGCTGGTCACCGCGCCGCTGGTGGGGACCACCAACCGGTTCGCCGGCCGGCGCGTGCTCGGGGCGGGCCGGTTCCGGTCGCCGACCCCGGTGCCGGAGCGCGCCCAGGCGGTCGCGCTCTGGGGCGTCGGCGTGATGATCTTCCTGGTGCTGGTGGGCTTCTTCTCACCCGCGCTGGAGGACCCGCTGTTCCCGCCGCTGGTCTTCGCGGTCTTCGGTCTCGGCTGGGTGCTCGCCAGGGACGGGAATCACCTCGAGCCACCGCGGTCGAGCGAGCCCGCCGGCGATGACCTAGGGTCCCACCGTCAGGACCCGAGGAGGTCAGCATGAAGCAGGCCGAGATCAGCCCGCTCGCGGTTGTGGCGCCGGAGGTGCGCCTGGCCGAGGGGGTCACGATCGAGGAGTTCTGCGTGGTCGGCCGCCACGCCGGCAAGACCGCCGTCGGCGACCCGAGCCCTACCAGCATCGGCCCGAACTCGACCCTGCGGACCCACACGGTGGTCTACGCCGGCACGACGATCGGCGCCCGGTTCCAGAGTGGACACCACGTGCTGATCCGGGAAGCCAACACGATCGGCGACGACGTCTCGATCGGGTCACTGACCGTGGTCGAGCACCACGTCACGATCGGCGACAAGGTGCGCATCCACTCCCAGAACTTCGTGCCCGAGTTCACCGTGCTCGAGGAGGGTGCCTGGATCGGGCCCCGGGTCACGATCACCAACCACCCGTTCCCGGAGTGCCCCCAGCCGGAGGGGTGCATGGTCGGCGTCCACATCGGACGCTACGCCCGGGTCGGGGCGAACGTCACCCTGCTGCCCGGGGTCCGGATCGGGGCCCGTGCCCTGATCGGCGCCGGCGCGGTCGTCACCAAGGACGTCCCGCCGGGGGCGGTGGTCGTCGGCAACCCCGGCCGGGTGACCAAGACGATCGACGAGCTGACCTGCCCCGCCCACCTCGACCACCGACCGTACCCACCGCTGTCCAGCGTGGACACGCACTGATGCCCAGCGTGGACACCCAGTGACGTCTAGCGTGGACCCGTCAATGTCTGCTGTGCACGCCGCCGGAGTCATCCCATGACGCATGTTCCGCCCGCCGCTGCCCCGACCGACGCCCCCATCCCGCTGGTGGACCTGAAGGCCGCCTACCGGGCGCAGAAGGACGAGATCGACGCGGCCATCCGCGCGGTCATCGAGAACACCCGGTTCATCCAGGGGCTCGAGGTGAGGGAGCACGAGCGGGCCTTCGCCGAGTTCGTCGGCAGCCGCTTCTGCCTGGGCACCGGATCGGGCACGGCCTCGATCCACCTGATCCTGGCCGCGCTCGGCATCGGGCCGGGCGACGAGGTCGCGGTCCCCGCGCACACGTTCATCGCCTCGGCCGAGCCCATCACCTGGCGCGGCGCCCGGCCCCGCTTCATCGACGTGGACCCGGTCACCGGCTGCATCGACCCCGACGCGCTCAAGGCGAGCATCGACGGGGTCAAGGCCGTCATCGGCGTGCACATCCACGGACGGCCGTTCGACCTCGACGCGGTGGGGGCGGTGACCGCGGCGGCCGGGGTGCCGCTGATCGAGGACGCGGCCCAGGCCCACGGCGCGGACTACCTCCGGGCCGACGGGACCGTGGTGCGGGTGGGTACGTACGGCATCGCCGCCGCCTTCTCGTACTACCCGGGCAAGAACCTCGGCGCGTTCGGCGACGCGGGCTCGATCACCACCGACGACGAGGCGCTCTACGAGAAGATGCGCCTGCTGCGCGACCACGGCAGCATCCGCAAGTACGAGCACCAGGTGGTCGGCTTCGCCGACCGGCTCGACACGCTGCAGGCGGCGGTGCTCAACGTCAAGCTCACCCGGCTGGCCGCGGGCAACGAGCGGCGCCGGGAGCTGGCGGCGCGGTTCACCGAGCTGCTCACCGGGGTGGGCGACCTGTGGATCCCGCCGGAGACGCCCAATCGCCGCAGCGTCTACCACCACTACGTCATCCGGACCAAGCACCGCGACGCCCTGCACGCCTACCTGAACGAGCGCGGCATCGGGGCGACGATCCACTACCCGCGGCCGGTGCACCTGCAGCCCGCCTACGCCTTCCTCGGCCACCAGCGGGGCGAGTTCCCGAACGCCGAGGCGTGGGCGGACGAGGTGCTGTCGTTGCCGATCTACCCCGAGCTCACCGAGGCGCAGCAGGACCGGATCGTCGCCGAGGTGAAGGCGTTCTTCGCCCACCGGTGACAGTGGGCACCCGCCGGGCGCCGTCTGCCGCGAACCCCGCGGTCTGCCCACGTTCGGCGTGAGGCGGTACCGCCGTCCGGGGCGTACGTCCGCCTCACCGTGATCATGCGGGATGATCGCGGTGAGGCGCGCGGTGTCTACTCGGCGTACCCCTGCCTCACGGCGATCATGGCGAACGTACGTCAGAGGGTGCCGCGCACGGCGAGGATGCCGGCGATGTCGCGGCGCAGCAGCCACGCGCCAGCGGCCGCCAGCCCGACCGCGGCGGCGAGGTCCAGCCCGGCCCGGGCGACGCCGACCCAGCCGAGGGCGTCGAGCCAGGGCGCGACCACCACGGCGGCCAGCACCACGGCGAAGGATCGGCTGGCGGGGCCCGTCCAGGCCAGGTCGAACCGACGCCAGACCACGCCGAGCGGCACCGCGGCGCCGACGGCGACCGCCACGAGGTACGCCACCGCGACGCCGATCCCGCCGAACCACCAGCCGAGCGGCACCACGGCCACCAGGCCGACGACGGCCCCGACCACCGACGCCCACACGGGAATGCGGAAGCCGTCCCCGCTGGACAGCGCGTTGACCGCGGCGACCTGCACCACCGCCACGTAGGTGGCGAGCAGGACGACGCGCAGCACGCCGGCTCCGCGCGCGTACTCGCCGCCGCCGAACAGGGCGAGCACCTCGGGTGAGATGAGCACCCCCACGGCGAAGATCGGCGCGAGCAGCACCAGCAGGGCCCGGGTGAAGATGTCGGCGTGGCGCCGCACGACGTCGGCGTCGCCGGCCCCGTGCGCCTTGGCCATCGCCGGGAACAGCGCCATGCCCAACGCCCGGGGGAGGAAGTACAGCGGCGCGACCAGCGTGACCGCGGCCGTCACGTACGACACCTCGGTCAGGGTGGTGAAGCGGCTGGCCGCCACGGGCAGGGCCTGCAGCAGCCCCGCGCTCGCCACACCCCCGAGGCTGGCCAGGCCGACGTAGACCGCCATCTCCCGCAGGTTCAGCCGCAGCAGGCCCGACGGGGACTTCCGGTCCCGGCGCAGCACCACCAGGGCGCCGAGCATGAGCACCGCGTAGCCGAGGGTCAGCGGCAGCAGGTACGCGCGAAAGCCGCTGGCGACCACCACCACGGTGGCGCCGATCGCCACCACCGAGCCGGCGATCTCCAGCCACGTGTAGGGCACCACGCGGTCGAAGCCGTACAGGGCCGACTTGGCCACGCTGTACGCCGAGAACACGGCGGCCAGCAGGCCGACCGCCACGGCGTCGCCCGCGGTGACCCCCTCCAGGACGGTGGCGATGAGCGCCACGTTCACCCCGAGCCCGAGCGCGCAGGCGTACCCGGCCACCGTGAGCACCCGGTAGGCGCTGCGGGCCGCGGCCTCGTCCCCGCCGCCGCGGTGGAACGGGATGAACCGGGAGGCGGCGCTGGCCAGGCCCCCGGGCAGGAAGAGGCTCACGGTCATGGCCAGGCCGATCAGCGCGCCGACCAGCCCGTACGTCTCCTGGTCGGTGGCCCGGCTGACCAGCGACCCGTGCACGAGCCGGGTGCCCCCGAGCGCCACCAGGCCGACCATCGACAGCAGCCCGGCGCGGACCACCGACGCCCCACGCGACGTCGTCGCCGCGGGCACCGTCACCTGGTCGGACACGGCGGACAGGCTATCGGAGGCGTTCGGCGACTCCGCCCGCGAGGCCAGGCGACCCCGAGATCTTGGAATTTGGTACCCCCTACAGGGGAGTCGGACTTCCAAGATCTGCACACTTCGGCGCTCGGCGACGCCGGCGCGCGTCACCGCAGCAGTTTGGACAGGCGACGGTCGGCCAGCGGCTTGCCGCCGGTCTGGCAGGTGGGGCAGTACTGGAGGCTGGAGTCGGCGAACGAAACCTCCCGGATCGTGTCGCCACAGACCGGGCAGGGCAGGCCGGTCCGGTTGTGCACCACCATCCCGGACCGCTTCTCGCTCTTGAGGCTCGCCGCTTGCTGGCCCACCAGCTTCGCCGTCGCCTCGGCCAGCGTGGCCTGGGTCGCCTCGTACAACGCCGCCATCTGCTCGTCCGTGAGCCGGGTGGTGATCGCGAAGGGCGACAGCTTGGCCCGGTGCAGGATCTCGTCGGACCACGCGTTGCCGAGGCCGGCGAGCACCTCCTGGTCGGTGAGCATCCCCTTGACCTGGCCGCTGCGGCTGCGCAACCGCGCGGCGAACGTGGCGAGGTCGCACCGCTGGGCGTCCGGTCCGAGCTTGGCCACCCCCGGCACCTGGGCGGGGTCGCGCACGAGGTAGGCGGCCAGCCGCTTCTGCGTGCCCTGTTCGGTGAGGTCGAAGCCGCCGCCGTCGTCCAGCCGGATCCGCAGGGCGATCGGTCCCTTGCCCGGCTTCAACGGGGTCGCGGGCAGCGCGTCCCGGTAGTGCAGCCAGCCGGCCCGGGCCAGGTGCACCACCAGGTGCAGGTCGCCGTCGGCCGCCGGCTCGGGGGCGCCGCACACGATGTCGAGAAACTTGCCGAATCGACCGGCGTCGGTGATTGCCCGCCCGTGCAGGGCGGTCGGGGGAGGATCGAACGTCTTAAGCGCACTGATCGCCGCCACCTCGACCCGGGCGATGGTCCGCCCGGCGACACGCGCGCGCAGGTCAGCGGCGAGGGCCTCGACCTCGGGCAGTTCCGGCATCGGCCAACAGTAGCGCTTCGCGCAGTGGCCAACAGTAGCGCTTCGCGCAGTGGCCAACAGGAGCGCTTCGCGCAGTGGCCAACAGGAGCGCTTCGCGCTGGCCGACCGTGGGCTCCCGGTCCGGGTCTTGAGCTTCGGTCCGAATGGGGTGACCATGGCTGAATACCACCTCGACATCGGTCGCTGGCCCGACCCGTCCCGGTGGCCGCCGATGCGCGGGCCAGGAGAGGGAGTGATGCGTGATGCTCGTGCGCGACGCGATGACGAAGGTCGTCCTCACCGTGGGTCCGGATCACACCCTCCGACAGACCGCCCGGCTGATGGCCGAGCGTCGGGTTGGCTCAGCGATCGTCGTCGACCCCGACGGTGCGGGCACCGGAATCATCACCGAGCGGGACATCCTCTATGCCATCGGCGCCGGGCTGGACCCGGACGTGGCGCGCACGCGTGACCACCTCACCTGGGACGTGGTCTACGCCGCCCCGACCTGGACCATCGAGGAGGCGGCCGCGGCCATGGTGCGGGGCGGCTTCCGGCACCTGGTCGTGCTCGACGGCTCCGAGGTGCTCGGCGTCATCTCGGTCCGCGACGTGCTGCGCGTGTGGTCGCGGGAGCGGGTCGCCGCCTGACGCGTCGGCGCGGCCGACCCGGCCACACCGGGCTGGCCGCCGTCACAGCAGCCGGAGCTGCCGGTGGCGCGGGGCGACCCGGGCCGGTTCCGGCTCGCCGAGCCGCTCCAGCAGACCGGGGTCGACCGGGTCCAGGAAGGGCGTCCGCCGGGGCTGGTGCTCGGCCCCGTGCCGGGTCCGCCGGAGACAGTGAGAAAGGTACAGGCGCCGTTGCGCCCGGGTGACGCCGACGAAGAACAGGCGCCGCTCCTCGGCCAGCTCCTCCTCGCTCAGCACGGTCCCGGGCAGTCGCAACGGCAGCAGGCCGTCCTCGCAGCCGATGAGGAACACCACCGGCCACTCCAGGCCCTTCGCGGCGTGCAGGGTCAGCAGGGTGACCGCCTGCGCCCGCGGATCGAGGCTGTCCACCTCGGCCCCGGTGGCCAGCGCCTGCAGGAACCCGGGCAGGTCGTCGCCGTACCGGCTGGCCAGCGGCACGAGCAGCTCCACCGCGGCGTACACCTCGGCGCCCGGCAACTGGACGGCCGGTTGACCGTCCCCATCGAACAGTCGCGGCCGCCCGTCGACCAGCGCCGCCCCGGCGGCTCGCACCCGGTCCACCACCGAACCGCCGGCCGCGCCTGAGCCGCACCGTTGCATGAACTGCAGCTCCCGGGCCAGCGCCGCCACCGCCCGGCGCTGGGTGAGCCGGTCGTGGGACCGCTTCTGGACCGGCAGGCCGGCCCGGGTCAGCGCCTCGATGACCGGTCCGGCCTGGGCGTCGGTGCGGTAGAGCACGGCGATGTCCGCAAAGGACAGTCCCTCCTGGACGGTCTTCCGGGAGTCGACCCGGCCCGAGTCGAACGACCGGTGCGACGTCCCGCCGACCAGCTCCTCGATGGTGCGGGCCACCCACTCCGCCTCCGCGGTCGGCGTGGCGGCGACGTGCAGCCCGGGCACCGGCGCGTCCGGCTCGAGCCGGGCCGGCTCCAGGCGACGACCCCGCACCAGGGAGGAGGCGGCGATGACCTGCCCGGCGGTGGCGACGATCGGCGCGGTCGACCGATAGTTCCGGGCCAGCCGGACCACCCGGGCCCCGGGGAAGTCCTCGGCGAAGCGCAGGAAGAAGCGCACGTCCGAGCCCCGGAACGAGTAGATCGACTGGTCGGGGTCGCCGATCGCGCAGATGTTGCCGCCGGGGGGCACCAGGGCGCGCAGCAGCTCGTACTGGGTCGCGTCGACGTCCTGGTACTCGTCGACGAAGATCCACGGCCACCGGGCGTGGTACCGGTCGGCCAGCTCGGGGTCGGCGCGCAGCAGGTCGCGGGACAGGCTCACCAGCTCATCGAGCGTCACCTGGTCCGGCCGGCTCGCCCGGGCGGGCGGCGCCGAGCGCGTGGCGGCGGACTGGCCACCGGAGCGACGGCCACGGGCCGGGCGCGGCGCCGGCACGGACGGCCGGTCGACCTCCGGCAGGCCCTCCGGCTCGCCGGCCTCGCCCTCGGTCGCCTCCACGACCGTGAAGTCCGGGTCGAGCCCGACGGCGGCCGCGTTCTCCCGCAGGATCCGCAGACCCAGCGAGTGGAACGTCGTGACCGTCACCTCCTGGGCCGGCTCCCCGAGCAGGGCGTCCAGACGGGTGCGCATCTCCTCGGCCGCCCGGCGGGTGAAGGTGATCGCGAGGCACTCGCGGGGGGCCACACCCATCTCGGCGCAGAGGTAGGCGATGCGGTGGGTGAGCGTCCGGGTCTTGCCGGTCCCGGGGCCGGCCACGACCAACAGGGCGCCGCCGGGCGCGGAGGCGGCGACCCGTTGCAGCGCGTCGAGCCGGTCGAGCAGACCGGTCCCGACCTCCTCCATCCCGGCGAGCACCGGCTCCCACGGCTGGTGCGGGGAGGGCGGCTCGGCCAGCGGCGGCTCCGGAACGCGCTCCTTCCTGGCCCGCGGGGCCGAGCGGGCGCGCTTCGGCTCGGCCTCGGCGGCGCCGTCGGCGGGGCCCGACGCCGGCCCGGGTGACGTCGCCCGGGGCTTGGGGGCGGCCGCGCGGGCCGGGGCCGGCACGGGTACGTCGAAGAGAGCATCCACAGTGGACGTACTCGCGGTCGCCGGGTCGCGCAGCCGGATCACGCCGTACTCGCCGTCGTAGCCGGGCCGCCGGTGCACCTGCCCCGCCCGCAACCGGGCGATCGCCTGGCCCAGGTCCGCCCCGCCGACCCGGGCGATGTCCTCGACGTCGACGTTCAACAGGATGTCCAGCTCGCTGCCGAGCTTGGCCACCAGCGTGGCGATGCGCCCCTCGACCGACTTGCTCTTCGCCCCGACGCCCTGCAGCTCACCGATGATCTCGTGGAGCTGGATGAGGTGGGTCGCGGGCGGGCGGCCCTCCGGTCGGTAGCCGGCCGGGCGGTCGGCGAGCTCCTCCACCCGGTGCAGCACGCCCACGGTGAGCGGCTTGCCGCACTCGGGGCACAGCCCGCCGGCGGCCCGGGTCCGCGCCGGTTCCCAGCAGACGCCGCAGGCCCGGTGGCCGTCGGCGTGGTACTTGCCCTCCTCGGGGAAGAACTCGATCGTGTCGTACAGGCCGTCCCCGGTCTCGATGGCCCGCTTGACCGCGTAGTAGTCCAGCTCGCAGGCCAGGCGGGTCGCCTCGCGGGCCAGGGCCTGGGGCGAGTGGGCGTCGGAGTTCGAGACGAGCTGGTAACTGTCCAGACTGGACACTCGCCAGTTCATCTCGGGGTCCGAGCTCAGGCCGGTCTCCACCGCCCGGATGTGCCCGGCGAGGTCGCCGTAGCAGTCGGCGATCGCGTCGAACCCCGACTTCGACCCGAGCGCGGAGAACCACGGCGTCCAGATGTGGGCCGGCACGAGGAACGCGTCCGGGCTCGCCTCGAGCGTCACCTCCAGCAGGTCCCGCGAGTCGAGCCCGATGATCGGCCGGCCGTCGGACCCCAGGTTGCCGCCGAGGCCTTCGATGCCGTCGCCGCCGTGCCCGAGGCGGGCCGTGAAGCGGGCGGCCGCCTCGAAGTCGGGCAGGTAGACCAGGTGGTGCACCTTGCGGGTCCGGTCGTCGCGCTTGTAGATCGTGGCGATCTCGACCGAGAGCAGGAACCGCACCGGCGCGTGCAGGTTGGCCGGCAGGCGCCGCGCCACCTCGGCCTCCACATCGGGGCGCAGGCGGAACAGCCCGGGCTCGGCCGGTACGAGGTGCTCCCGCAGGTGCGCGAACCAGGCGGGATGGGTGACGTCGCCGGTGCCCAGCAGGGTGATGCCCTTGCGCTGCGCCCACCAGGCGAGGTTGGGCAGCTCAAGGTCCCGGCTGCAGGCCCGCGAGTAACGGGAATGGATGTGAAGATCCGCCACCCAGGGCTGCGACGGCACACGCACGGAGGGCATCTTGCCCTATCCCCGGGCCAAACCGGCGTACCCACGACGCCGCGTCGCAAGATCCACTTGGCCACCGGCGGGGTGGCCGGGCCGCGGGCGAGCCCGACCAGCGGGCGGGACTACGGGGTGCGCAGTTCCACCAGCGTGACGTCCGGCGGGGCCCCGACCCGCACCGGCGGCCCCCAGAAGCCCGCCCCGTTGGTGACGTACACCGGCATGCCGTCCACCTCGCCGAGTCCGCTCACCACCGGCTGCCCGGAGGCGCGGACCACCAGGTTGAAGGGCACGAGCTGCCCGCCGTGGGTGTGCCCGGACAGCTGCAGGTCGACCCCGTGCCGGGCGGCCTCGTGGGCCTGGACCGGCTGGTGGGAGAGCAGGACCACCGCCTTCTCCGGGTCCCGGCCGCCGAGGGCCGCGGCGAAGTCCGGCCCGTCGCCGTACCGCTGCCCGACCACGTCGTTGACCCCGGCCAGGTCGATGCCCTCGGGCAACGCCACCCGCTCGTTGCGCAGCGGGCGCAGGCCGAGCCGGGTCACCTCCTCGATCCACGGCTCGTACCCGGAGAAGTACTCGTGGTTGCCGGTCACGAAGAACGTGCCGTGCCGGCTGCGCAGGTCCGCCAGCGGCGCCGCCGCCGGGCCGAGCTCCTCCACCGTCCCGTCGACCAGGTCCCCGACGATCGCCACCAGGTCGGCGTCCAGGCCGTTGATGATCTCGACGATGCGCCGGGTCCGGCCGGCCCCGTTGAGCGGTCCCAGGTGAATGTCACTGACCAGCGCGATGCGCAGGCCGTCCGCGCTGCGGGGCAGCCGGGCGAGCGGGATCTGCACGCGCTTCACCCGGGGCGGGCCGAGGGCGGTGGCCACCCCGGTGCCGACGAGCCCGACCGCGGCCACCCCCGCGGTCACCGCGACCGCCCGGCCCAGGAACAGCCGCCGGCTCAGGTACGTCCCGCCGGCCGGGCTCGGGGAGATCTCCCCCGGCGGGGGCGCGTCCGCCGACACGGTGGTCGCCGGTGGTGTGTCCGTACGGCCCGGGGCGCCGACGGTGACCGCCGGGGCCGCCCGACGGTCGGCTCGCCGCAGCAGCACCTTCGCGATGAGCGCCGGGATCTCGAGGACGACGAGGACCACCAGCAGGTAGAACATGAGCGCGAGCCACAGGTAGCCGACCCAGGCCAGCGGGGTGGCGATCGTGTGGGGCAGGGCGTCCTCGGCCATGAAGGCGCCGAGGGTCAGCGCCAGCAGCACGGCGAGGACGACCAGTCCGCCGCGGCGCACCCGCGGGGAGGTGCTGGCGTCCCGCACCAGCCGCCGCCACAGGTAGTAGTGCCCGGCGCCGAGCACGGCCGCGCCGACGACGACGAAGATCAACACGAACAGCACCGAGCCAACCTATCCACCACCCACTGTGTCCGCCCTGAGCCCAGGTGTTCGCCCTGAGTTCGGTGCCCTGAGCCCCATCCCCGCGCTGGGCCCAGGGTTCGCGCCGGACCACTGCGCTCCGGCCGGCCCGGTCCACGCCCGCCCGACCGCCCGAGGGTCCGCTCAGCCCTCCACGACGCGGAGCCCCACGATACCGATGGTGATCAATGCCAGGAAGGTCAGTCGTGGCGCGGACACCTCCTCGTGGAGGAACAGCATGCCGACCGCGGCGACGCCGACGGCGCCCACCCCGACCCAGACGGCGTACGCCGTCCCGACCGGCAGGTTCCGGAGGGCGAGCGTGAGCAGCGCAAAGCTCAGCATCGCGGCGGCGACGCCGATGACGCTCGGCCACAGCCGAGTGAACCCATCAGCGTTCTTCAACGCGATGGCCCAGACGATCTCGAGGAGACCGGCCGCAATGAGAATCAGCCACGATATGGTCACGGTCCTGGCCTTTGCCTGTCCTCCCCCCGGTATACCGGCTTCGCCGCGGCCCGGGGGCCCGTTGCCGATACTGTCACTTCCCACCGCTTGGCTACTTCCCACCGCTTGGCTACTTCCCACCGCTTGGCTACTTCCCACCGGTTGACCACTTTCCACCTATTGACCACTGCCCAGCGGTTGGCCACGTTCCACCCTCTGGCCACGGCCCGCTCCTAGCGCCGGGGCCGACGAGCCGGTCGTACCGTGGTCAGGCGGTGACCCCGCCATCGACCGTGATCGACGCACCGGTGATGTAGCGGCCGCCGGGACCGGCCAGGTGAGCCACGGTGGCCGCGACGTCGTCGGGCGCCCCGTAACGGCCCAGCGCGATGAAGGGAATCTCGTCGGCCGCCGCTTCGGCGCTGGCTGGGTTCATGTCCGTGTCGGTGGAGCCGGGGTGCACCAGGTTGGCGGTGATCCCGCGGGGACCGAGGTCGCGGGCCAGGCCCTTGGTCAGGCCGATCAGCGCCGACTTGCTCATGGCGTACAGGGTCACGCCGGCGTACGGCACCCGCTCGGCCAGGCTGCTGCCGATGTTGATGATCCGACCGCCCTCCGTCATGTGCTTCACGGCGGCCTGGGTCGCCACGAAGGCGGCCTTGGCGTGCACGGCCATCGTGCGGTCGAGCTCCTCCAGCGTCACGTCCTCGAACGGACCGGACGGGAAGATGCCGGCGTTGTTGACCAGGATGTCGAGGCGGCCGAACACGGTGGCGCACTGCTGGACCGCGCTGATCAGCGCGGCCGCGTCGCCGCTGTCCGCCGGGATCGCGATTCCCCGGACACCGGCGGACCTGATCCGCCGGAGGACCTCGTCGGCCGGCTGCACGGCCTGTCGATAGGTGATCGCGACGTCGGCCCCCTCATGGGCGAGCCACGTGGCGATCGCCGCCCCGATTCCCCGACTGCCGCCCGTGACGAGCGCGACCTTTCCCGCGAGCTGCTTCATTGGTCCCTCATTTTTGTATCGAACGATACATAAATGTTACCATTGGTTCTAGGCAGTCCAGTGGTGCTCGCGACAAAAATGTGTCGAGCGATACATAAGGCTGGTGGATCATGGCGACACGGGGCCGACCCCGCCGGTTCGACCGCACCGAGGCGCTGCGGCAGGCCATGAACCTGTTCTGGCGGCAGGGCTACGAGAGCACCTCCATCAGCGAGCTCGCCGCCGCCATGGGGATCAACTCGCCGAGCCTGTATGCCGCGTTCGGCTCGAAGGAAGACCTCTTCCGGGAGGCGGTGGCGTACTACGACCAGACCGAGGGCGACGCCACGGCGACGGCGCTGCGCGCGTCGACGGCGCGGGCGGCCATGGAGGCGCTGCTGCGCAACAACCTGGTCGCCTACACCGACCCCGACAAGCCGCGCGGCTGCATGATCGTGCTCGCGGCCACCCTGGGCAAGACGCAGAACGAAGAGATCCGTCGGTACGTGTCGGAGTATCGACGTAACACGATCGCCCTGATCCGCGAGCGGCTGGCGCGCGGTGTCGCCGAGGGTGACGTACCGACCGACGCCGACATCGACACGCTCAGCGCCTTCTTCGCCACCGTGCTGCACGGACTGTCGATCCAGGCCGTGGACGGCGCGTCCCGGGAAGAGTTGCACCGGGTCGCCGACGCCGCCATGGCCGCCTGGGATGGTCTGGTCCAGCGCCGGACGCCGTGATGGCGGTGACCGGCGGGGCCGGCCGGGCCGCAGTGGTCTTCCCGATCGCGGCGGGGCAGGATGGGCCCCATGGCCGTCGTCCGCTACTTCGCCTCCGCCCGCGCCGCGGCCGGAGTCAGCGAGGAGGTCGTCGCCGCCACCACCCTCGGCGAGCTGCGCTCCACGCTCGCCGACCGGCATGGCGAGCGCCTCGCCGCGGTGCTGCGCGTGGCGAGCTTCCTCGTCGACGGGGTGGCCTGGCGCGATCCGGATGCCCCGCTGCCTCGCGACGCCACGGTCGACGTGCTCCCGCCGTTCGCCGGCGGCTAGCCCCGCCGCCCCGCCCGCGCGGCCCCCTGGCTCAGCGGACCACCCCGCGTCGCCGGTCACCTTCCGGCTTCCGGGCACCCGACTAGCTCCTGTGCCCCGAACAACCTCCTGGCCCCGACGCGTACGTCGCGTCAGCCGCCGATGGCGGACATGGGACGCACGGGCTGGAGGAACGTGGGGTCATCGATGCCGTGGCCGGCCCGCTTGGCCCACATCGCGCCCCGCCAGGCCTCGGCGATCGTCTCGTCGTCGGCCCCCGACCGCAGCAGGCCGCGCAGGTCGGTCTCCTCCTGCGCGAACAGGCAGTTGCGCACCTGGCCGTCGGCCGTGAGCCGGGTCCGGTCGCAGGCCCCGCAGAACGGCTGGGTGACGCTCGCGATGACCCCCACCCGGGCGGGCCGACCGTCCGGTGTGGAGTGTCCCTGGACGATCCAGGTCTCGGCCGGGGCGGCGCCCCGGTGCCGCGGGTCAGGCTCCAATGTGTACACCGCGCGCAGCTGGGCCAGGATCTCGTCGGCCGTGACCATCGCGTCGCGCCGCCAGGCGTGCTGGGCATCGAGCGGCATCTGCTCGATGAACCGCAGCTCGTACCCGTGCCGCAGCGCAAAGGCGAGCAGCTCCGGGGCCTCGTCGTCGTTGACCCCGCGCATGAGGACGGCGTTGAGCTTGACCGGATGCAGTCCGGCCGCGTCCGCGGCGTGCAGTCCGGCCAGCACGGCGTCGAGCTGGTCGCGGCGCGCCAGGGCGACGAACCGGTCGCGGCGCAGGGTGTCGAGGGAGACGTTCACCCGGTCCAGGCCGGCCGCGCGGAGCGCCGGGGCGAGCCGGTCCAGCCCGATCCCGTTGGTGGTCAACGACAGTTGCGGACGCGGCTCCAGCCGGGCGACCCGCGCCACGATGTCGACCAGGCCCGGCCGCAGCAGCGGCTCGCCGCCGGTGAACCGGACCTCGGTCACCCCCAGCCGCGTGACCGCGATGCTGACCAGCCGCACCACCTCGTCGTCGGTGAGCACGGACTGCTTGGGCAGCCAGACCAGCCCTTCCGGCGGCATGCAGTAGCCACACCGGAGGTTGCACCGGTCGGTCAGTGAGACCCGAAGATCCGTCGCCATCCGGCCGAACCGGTCGATCAGGCCGGGTACTCCGGGCCGGTCACCCGTCACCGCAGGCTGCGCCATTCGTCGACACTAACCCCGACCTCCGACGACCCCAAGGGTCAGCTACGACAGGGCGGCCACGGCGGCCATCACCGATCCCCGATACGCGCTGCCGAAAAGCGCGACGTGCACCAGCAGCAGGTGCAGTTGGTGCAGCGGCACGCGCTCCCGCCAGCCGTCGGGCAGCGGCCACGCCTCGTGGTAGGCGGCGAGGATGCGGTCCAGGTACGGCGCCCCGCCGAAGAGGGCCAGCTCGGCCAGGTCGGTCTCCCGGTGTCCGCCGTGCGCGGCCGGGTCGACCAGCCAGGCCCGCCCGTCCGCGGCCCACAGCACGTTGCCCGGCCAGAGGTCACCGTGCAGCCGGGCCGGCGGCTCGGGCGGCGGGGCCAGGTCGGGAACCCGGTCCAGCAGCGACCGGACCTTCGCCACGTCGCTCGGGGACAGGCCGCCGCGCCGCGCCGCGAGGTCGAGGTACGGCTCCAGCCGCCGGGTGACGAACCACTCCGCCCAGCCCTGCTCGACCGGAGTGAGCGTGTTGTCCTGCGGCAACGAACCGATGAAGCCCGGCCAGGGCGCGCCGAACGCCTCCGCGCCCGCCCGGTGGGTCGCGGCCAACTCGCGGCCGAACCGCTCGGCCGCCCCCGGGCTCGGCTCACCCGGCTCGACCCAGCTCAGGGCGAGCAGGTCGGGCAGCGCCACGATGACCTCGGGCACGGGCGCGCCGCCGCTCGCCATCGCCTCGCCGAGCCAGCGAAGCCCGGCCGCCTCGGTGGCGAAGAAGTGCTCCGGGGCGCTCCCGTCGCCGTCGCCGTACGACTTGGCGAACAGGGAGGCGCCGTCCTCCAGGGTCAACCGCCGGGCCTGGCAGATCGAGCCGCCACCAACCGGCGTCTCCCGGATCCGCTGGTGGAACAGGTAGGTGGGCAGCAGTTCAGGACGGGCGCGCAGATCGTTGAGGTTCACGGTCGTTCCCTCGGTCGCGACGGTCGGCCTTCAGCCTGCCACGCCCGCCGAAGCCGGCCGCAACCAGACCACGGCCCCGGCGGTGAGGGCGACCGTGGGCGCCGGACGTGGCACGCCTCGGGGGCACTGGCGGACCGACGTACCGCGGCGCAACCCAGCTGACCTGCGGTTTCGCCCCCGAGCCCGCCCGGCTGGTTGGCCACCGGCCCCGAGTTATCCACAGGTTTGGCCATCCCTCTACCGCCGGCGGCGCCGCCGGCGCACCCTGGCAGCCATGACAGTGCCGCGGGGGACGCAGCCACGGGTGCGCCTGGGATCACCGACCGACGTCCTGGCGACGATCCCGTTCCTGGTGGGGTACCACCCGAGCGACAGCATCGTCGTCCTCGGACTGGCCGGGACCCGGATCACCTTCGCCGCCCGGGACGACCTGCCGCCCACGGGGGAGTCGCCGGCCGACGACCACGTCGCCCAGGACGATCACGTCGACCATCACGATCTCGCTGCCCATCACGAACACGTTGCCCATCACGATCTCGCTGCCCATCACGAACACGTTGCCCATCACGATCTCGCTGCCCATCACGAACACGTCGCCCAGCTCGTCGAGGTGGTGCTCCGGCAGGGCTGCCGCCGGGTGGTGCTCGTCGGCTACGGCGACGAGGAGCGGGTGACGCCGACGGTCGAGGCGCTCCGCGTCGCCTTCGACCGGGCGGGGGTGACGGTGGTCGACGCGCTGCGGGCCGACGGCCGGCGGTACTGGTCGTACCTGTGCACCAACGAGCACTGCTGCCCGCCGCAGGGCACGCCGTACGACACCTCCACCAGTGAGGTCGCGGTCGCCTGGACGCTCGCCGGTCGGGTCGCCCGGCGCGACCGCGCCGAGTACGAGGCCCAGATCCAGCCGGTGAGCGGAGCGGCCCGGGAGGCGATGCGTCGGGCCACGGCGGCGGCCCACGAGCGGCTCCTCACGCTGCTGGCCGAGGCGGAGGACGACGCCCAGGCCGAGGCGGCGCTGCTCAACGCCGGCAACCTGGCCATCGCCACGGCGCTGGACCGCCAGCTGCACGGCATTCCGCCCACCGACGAGGAGGCGGCCTGGCTGTCGGTGTTGCTGCAGTCGACCGCGATCCGGGACATCGCCTGGAGCCTGATCCGCGGCTGCGGCCCGGGCCTGTACCACCACCGCGCGCTGTGGCAGGAGGTGCTGCACCGCGCCGAACCCGACCTCGTGCCGGCCCCGGCGAGCCTGTTCGCGTTCGCCGCCTGGCGCAGCGGTGACGGCGGCATCGCCCGGCTCGCCCTCCAGCGGGCGCTGGAGGTGGACCCGCGTTACCGGATGGCCCGGCTGCTGCACCAGGCCATCACCCACGGCCTGCCGCCCACCGCGCTCGACGGCTGGCCGGAGGGCCTGGACGCGATCATCCGACGTCGCCGTCGGCGCCGGGGACGCTCGGGGAGGCATCAGGCGGGGCGCCCGGCGGGGTAGCACCACGGTGTACGGGGTGGCGACCGACCCTGGTCGAGTCGGCCCTGGTGCTCGCCAGCCGACTCGGCCCGCCCGGCACGTCGCTGCTGGCCCGGTTCGTGCCAAAGAGCGGCCTGCGAAAGATCCCGTTCACCCCGGCGCCCTGGCCGGTCGCGGTCGACGCCTACCTCCGCTACGGCAAGGGGCGCCACCCCGCCGCCCGGAATTCGGGGACTGTCTGGTGTGCGCGGCGGCCACCCTGGACCGCGAGCCGCTGCTCTGCGTCGGGGACGACTTCGCCCAGACCAACCTGGCGCTGGCGCCCCGGTAGCAGCGAGCGTCACGCCCCGGTGCGCACGCGCAGGGCGCCGGCGTAGACGTTCATCGACGACCCGCGCAGGAACGCCACCAGGGTGAGGCCCGCGTCCTCGGCGAGGTCGACCGCCAGTGTGCTCGGCGCCGAGATCGCGGCCAGCACCGGGATCCCCGCCATGGACGCCTTCTGCACCAGCTCGAAGCTCGCCCGGCCGCTGACCATCAGCACGTGGCCCCGCAGCGGGAGGCGCCCCTCGCGCAGCGCCCATCCGATCACCTTGTCGACCGCGTTGTGCCGGCCGACGTCCTCCCGGACGCAGACCACGTCACCGTCCACAGTGAACAGGCCGGCGGCGTGCAGCCCACCCGTACGGTCGAAGGTCCGCTGGTGGGCGCGCAGCCGGTCGGGCAGGACCGCCAGGGTGGCGGCGTCCACAGTGGATCTATCCACCGTGATGTCGAACCGGGACTTCGTCCGGACCGCCTCGATGCTCGCCTTGCCGCACACCCCGCAGGAGCTGGTCGTGTAGAAGTTGCGGGCCGGATCGGTCACCGGCGCAGGCACGTGGGGCGCGAGCGTGACGTCGACGACGTTGTACGTGTTGGGCGTCTCGGCGCCGGCGCAGAGCTGCGCCGTGACCACGTCCTCGGCGGCCCCGACCACGCCCTCGGTCAGCAGGAAGCCGAGCGCCAGGTCCACGTCGTCGCCCGGGGTCCGCATCGTGACCGCGAGCGGCGTGCGCCCCAGCCCGGGCCGACCGACCCGGATCTCCAGCGGCTCCTCGCCGGTCAGCGTCTCCATCCGCCGGACCGTCACCGGGTCACCCGACCCGTCGACCGTGATGTGGAGGACCGAGCGCCGGTCCGTCACCCTGCCCATCGCCCCATTCTCCGCCCCGACGGCGGAAACGGTCGACCGAGCGGGGCCGTACGGCCGCGGCGATGGCCGTACGGCCCCGGGTGCGCTAGTCGCTGAACTCGGCGATGTCGATGTCGAACAGCTCGCCGGCGCCGCCGGTGAACACCAGGTACAGGTCCCGGAAGCCGTTGGCGCCGCCCGGACTGGTGTCGAGGAAGCCCGGGGTCGACAACCTCACCCAGTCAGTGCCGGAGCCGGGGGGAACGGAGATCGTGCCGACGACCGGGCCGTCCGGAGCATCGACACGCGCCTCGATGGTTCCGCCGGCCCGCGGCGCGACCGTGACGTGCAGCCGCAACTGTCCCTTCTGCTCAAGGAAGCCGGCCGCCGACCCGTCGGCGAAGTTGACGTTCGCCCAGCGCAGGTAGCTGCCGTCGACCACGCCGGTGACGACCAGACCGCGCTCCGGCGCCGGCACCACCGACAGCCCGGCCGACTGCCCGTCGTTCTCCTCGGCCAGGTAGGTCGAGAAGACGTCCTTGCGGTCGGGCAGGGCCGGCAGCTCCGAGCTCTTGGGCACGAAGGTCGTCACGCTCTGCGCGCGCAGGACCGTGGTGAACGACCGGTCGCGGGTGGGGATGTCCGCCAGCTTCTTCATGTTCTCGCTCGCCGACGTCCGGTACGGCACCACCGACGAGAGCGGACCCTTGCCGGCGGCGACGTACGAGACGCACTCGCCCTGGTTGCGGAACACGGGGTTGACGAACGTCGCCCAGCCACCGTTCCTGCAGTCGTCCTTGCTCTCCGGCGGCAGGGGGAAGTCACCCTCCAGGTCGACGGTGAGCTCGACGTCGTGGGCGTTGTTGTTGACCACCACGATCGCGAAGTGGTTCGTCGCCTCGTCCTTGTAGGCCGTCACCACGACGCCGGGTACCGGCGTCTTCGTGGCGTCGATCATCACGTCGCCCGGGTCGAGGAACCGGCTGTACTGCCCGATCGTGTAGTAGCGCTTGAAGATCCGGTACTGCCCGGTCTCGGTCGGGTTGTTGGGTTGCGGCGTTCCGGTGTTGACGAGCCGGATCAGGTCGGAGCCGTCGGCCCCGTTGTTGGCGACCGGCCACCACCAGAAGTACGCGTTCAGCCGCGTCTCGTCGAAGAGGTTCCCGATCAGCGTCGCGTACCGCAGGCCGTCGCTGATCGTGTTGTTGATGAACAGCCGGTCGCGGGGCGCGCCGTTGTTCATGTACTCGGTCTGCCAGATCGTCTTGCCGAGCGCGTGCGACGTGGTGAAGGCGGTCGGGTTCGCGCGGGTTTCGTTGTCGATGAGCCCGGCGTACGCGTGGGCGGCGACGACGTCGACGTACTGGTTGGCGACCGGGTCGAGCAGCGCCGGGCGGGGGTAGTTCTCGTTGAAGGCCACGGCTTCGCCGAGCACGATCTTCGCGGTCACCCCGCGGCGCTCGAACGTCGGGCCGAGGTAGTCGCGGACGAAGACCCGCAGCTCCTCCGGGGTCCACTGGCTGCTCGAGTAGCTGGTGGAGATGTCGGGCTCGTTGGTCGGCGAGATGTGCGTGATCCGGATGCCGAACTCCCGCTCGTACCCGATGACGTACTCGGCCAGGTAGTCGGCGAACGCCTGGTACATGTCCGGGCGCAGCCGGTTCGGCCCGCCGCCGGAGGTCACGCGGTTGTTCTGCTTCATCCAGGCGGGTGGGCTCCAGACGCTGGCCAGGATCGTGCTGATGCCGCGGGCCTGCGCCTCGCGCATGAGCCAGATCTGGTACGCGTCGAAGCTGGCCTTCCGCTCTTCCCAGTCGGGCAGGTCCCAGACGAAGACTCCGGGCTCCGGCTCGATGGTGTCGGTGGGGCCGTCGTAGAGCGGGTCGCCCCACACCCCGACCCCGCCGTCGCCGACCATCACCCGCACGATGTCCAGGCCGATCCCGGCCTCGTCATCGAAGATCATGTCGAGCATCTGCGAGGTCAACGGCTCGCCGAGCCGCTGAATCGAACCCGCCTTGTGGAACGCGAAGGCTCCGCCGAAGCCGTCGATGGTCTGGCGCTCCGCGTTCCAGTTCACCACCGCGGTAGGGACGGGATCGTCGGCGGCGGCCCCCGGCACCGCCACGCCGACCACGGCCGCGAGAACCGCGGTACTCAAGCCGGCTGTCGTCAGGATCGCTGATCGTCGTCGCATAACTCCCGCTCCGTGTCGTCGGGCCGCCGGGGTCGACACGAGCGGTCACGAAGCAAGGCCGGGTGACCGTGCCCGACCCCGTTGGCGGGAGGCAGCGGATGGGCGCCTCGGGCGCGACGCTAGCTGCAAACGTATGCAACCACAAGGACGGGCCCGGCCGCGGTGCAGACTCTGAAAGGAATCGCAAAAGGTGCAAACGATTGCCGGGCGGCCGAGCCGGGACACTCAGTCCAATGTGGATGGCGTGATGTCGTCGCGGCCGGAGGGCGGCTGAAGCAGGTCACGGATGGTCGCGACCACCTGCGCGAGATCCGCACCCTCGGCGACGGCCAGCCCGGCCACATAGGCCGTGATCGGAGCGGCCGGACGCGCGACGCCGTGGGCGGCCTCCCGGGCCAGGTCGAGGATCAGGGCACGGTCCACCCGATCGGGTGACACCCCCAGCGCGGTGCAGACGGCGGCGATCCACTCATCGAGAGTCATGCAGCATCTCCTCGGCGCGACGGACGTCCTCCTCAGTGTCGCAGTCGAACCAGGGCGGCGGGCCCGGCCGGTCGACCGTGACCCACCGCACGGTCAGGCCCCGGGGCAGGTCCCGCATCCGGACGCCCCGCGGGTCCGGCGCGGCGGCCAGACGCGCGACCAGCGCGGCGCGCCGCCACACCGAGCAGAGCCACTGTGGACGGCCGGCGTCGTCCAGCAGCACGGCGACATCCCCGCCCGTGGCGAGCGCCGCGCCGAGGTCGGCCAGCACCGTGGGGGTGAGGAACGGCAGGTCCGCCGAGAGCACCGCCACCCGTCCGACGCCCGGCGGCACCAGCCGTACGCCCGCCGCCAACCCGGCCACCGGACCACCGCCCGGCGGCTGCTCCTGGACCAGTCGCACCCCCGCCGGCAGCACCGGCGCCAGCGCCGGTGGACCCACGACGATCCGGGGCGAGGCGGCGACCGCGGCATCGAGCACCCGCGCCACCAGCGGTCGCCCACCCACGGGCAGGGCCGGCTTGAGGACGCCGCCGAGACGTCGGGCGGCCCCACCGGCGACCACGACGGCCGCGAGGTCAGCCGACGGGCTCGAGCCGGACAATGATCTGCTTCGAGGTAGGGGTGCGCGAGCCCTTGGCGATGGAGTCCAGGGGCACGAGCACGTTCGCCTCGGGGAAGTAGGTCGCGGCACAGCCCCGCGCGGTGGGGTAGGCGACCACCCGGAAGCCCTCGGCCCGCCGCGGGCCGTCCGTCCACTCCGACACCAGGTCCACCATCGACCCGTCGGCGATGCCCAGCTCGGCCAGGTCGTCCGGATTGACGAAGACGACCCGCCGGCCGCCGCGGACACCCCGGTAACGGTCGTCCAGGCCGTAGATCGTGGTGTTGTACTGGTCGTGGCTGCGGATGCTCTGCAGCAACAGCCGCCCCGGCGGCACCTCGATGACGTTCAGCTCGTGCACCGTGAACCGGGCTCGGCCGGAGGGCGTGGCGAAGGTCCGCGAGTCCCGGGGCGGGTGCGGCAGGGTGAAGCCGCCGGGCCGGCTGACCCGGGCCTCGAAGTCCTCGAAGCCGGGCACGATCTCGGCGATCCGCGCCCGGATGGTCCGGTAGTCTGCCTCGAACTCGGCCCACGGCAGGGCATCGCCGAGCAGCGCCCGCCCGAGTCTGGCCACAATGGACACCTCGGAGAGCAGCCAGGGCGACGCCGGCTCGAGCCGGCCGCGCGAGGCGTGCACGACCGACATCGAATCCTCGACGGTCACGAACTGCTCGCCCGACGCCTGCCGGTCCACCTCGGTCCGCCCCAGGCACGGCAGGATCAGCGACTCGGTGCCGGGCAGCACGTGCGAGCGGTTGAGCTTCGTGGCGATGTGCACGGTGAGCCGGCACCGCTGCAGCGCGGCCTCGGTGACCGCGGTGTCGGGCGTGGCCGCGGCGAAGTTGCCGCCCAGGCCGAGGAAGACGTGGGCCCGGCCGTCGCGCATCGCCCGGATCGCCTCCACCGTGGCGTACCCGGGCTCCACCGGCACCGGGAAGCCGAACACCTCGCCGAGCTTCGGCGCCCAGGCCGGCGGGCGCTCGTGGATGCCCATGGTGCGGTCACCCTGGACATTGGAGTGTCCCCGCACCGGGCACAGCCCGGCCCCGCGCTTGCCGATCATTCCGCGCAGCAGCTGCACGTTCACGATCTCCTGGATCGTGGCGACCGACTCCCGCTGCTGCGTCAGCCCCATCGCCCAGCAGACGACGGTGGCGCTCGACTCCGCGAAGAGGCGGGCCACGGTCTCGATCGCCTCCCGGGACAGCCCGGTCGCCCGCTCCACCGCCGACCAGTCCAGCGCGCTCACCGCGGCGGCGTACTCCGCATAGCCCTCGGTGCATGAGTCCACAAAGGACCGATCCACCGCGCCCCAGGCCACCAGCAGCGAGCCGATGGCCTGGAACAGGGCCATGTCCCCGCCGACCCGGATCTGCAGGTAGTGGTCGGCGAGCGGAGTCCCGGGACCGATCACCCCGCGGGCCGTCTGGGGGTTCTTGAACCGGATCAGCCCGGCCTCGGGCAGGGGGTTCACCGCCACGATCACGGCGCCGTTCCGCTTGGCCCGCTCCAGGGCGGTGAGCATCCGCGGATGGTTGGTCCCGGGGTTCTGCCCGACGACCACCAGGAGCTTGGCCGCGTGAATGTCGTCGAGGGTCACGCTGCCCTTGCCGATGCCGATCGTCTCGCTCAGCGCCACCCCCGACGACTCGTGGCACATGTTCGAGCAGTCGGGCAGGTTGTTCGTGCCGTACGCGCGGGCCAGCAACTGCCACAGGAACGCCGCCTCGTTGGACGTCCGGCCCGACGTGTAGAAGATCGCCTCGTTCGGGTTGATCCGGCGCAGGTGGTCGGCGACCAGCGCGAACGCCTCGTCCCACCCGATCGGCTCGTAGTGGGTGCCGCCCGGCCGGCGCACCATGGGCTCGGTCAGCCGACCCTGTTGCCCCAGCCAGTAACCGGAGCGCTGGGCCAGGTCGGCGATCGAGTGGGTGGCGAAGAACTTTCGGGTGATCCGGCGCAGCGTCGCCTCGTCGGCCACAGCCTTCGCGCCGTTCTCACAGAACTCCGCGTGCCCGCGCCGAGTGCTCGCGTGCGGGTCGTTGCGCGGCGCCGGCTCCGGCCAGGCGCAGCCGGGACAGTCGAAGCCATCGACCTGGTTGACCCGCACCAGGGTCAGGGCGGTGCGCCGCACGCCCATCTCGCGCAGCCCGGCCGCCAGGCCCGCGGCCACGCCCGGGATGCCGGCCGCGCTCCGCTTCGGTGGGCCGACCGCGAGATCCCGGTCGCCCACGTCCTCCGTGGGCGGCTTGCGCACCATGGCGTCGATGCTATGCCCGGGACGGCTGGGTCAGGAAGGACGCCGTGGTCCGCGCTGGGCGGCCGGGGCGTCCTTTCCTGGCCGGAGCCTGGGCCAAGCCGGCCCGGGGGCGGGCCGGCGGGGTGAGACTAGAGCCATGCGCGCGACGCGGACGCAAGGGACCTACACCGACCGGAGCGAGGCCGGCGACCGGCTCGCCGCTGAGCTGAAGCAGTACGCGGGTCGCCCCGATGTGGTGGTGCTGGGACTGGTGCGCGGCGGGGTCCCGGTGGCCGCCCGGGTCGCGGCGGCGCTGCACGCCCCGCTGGACGTCCTCGTGGTGCGCAAGCTCGGGGTGCCCTGGGCCCCGGAGGTGGCGTTCGGAGCGCTGGGCCCGGGCGGCGTCGTCGTGCACAACCCGGAGGTCGAGGGGTACATCTCCACCTCCGACGTGCAGTCGGTGACCCGAGCCGAGGCCGACGAGCTCACCCGGCGGGAGGAGCGCTACCGACGGGGGCGCCCACCGCTGTCACTCCAGGGCAAGGTCGCGATCATCGTGGACGACGGGCTGGCCACCGGCGCCAGCGCGCGGGCGGCGGTGGCGGCGGCGCGACGCCTCGACGCCGCCCGGGTCGTCGTGGCGGTCCCGGTCGGCGCCCCCGACGCGGTCGAGACCCTGCGGCGGGAGGCCGACGAGGTGGTGTGCCCGCTGACCCCGTCGGACTTCGGCGCGGTGAGCCGCTTCTACCAGCAGTTCCCCCAGACCAGCGACGAAGAGGTCGTGGCGCTCCTCGCCGCGGCCGAGCGCTGACGGCCGCGCCGGCCGCGACCGGGGTCAGCGGTGATCAGTCGAACAGCTCGGCCAGGAAGCTCTTGCGCTTGTACGGCTTGTGGCCGTAGCCGTAGCGCCGGTAGTCGTCATCGTCGTACCGGCGGTCGTCGTACCGGCGGTCGTCGTACCGGCGGTCGTACCCACGCGGCGGCGGCGCGGTGTGGTAGGCGGCCTCGGCGTCGATGAGGCGCTCCAGCTCGCCCCGGTCGAGGAAGATCCCGCGGCACTCCGTGCACTGGTCGACGTGCACGCCGCTGCGCTCGTACTGACGCATCACGCCTTGGCACTTCGGGCAGGTCAGCTGCATGCCCCGACAGTAGCGGCGCCGGGGAAACCGGTCGCTGAGAGTTCGCTGGGACCAATCGGTCCAGGACCGACGGCGAGATCGACTACACGGCCATGTCGACGAAGCGCGAGAAGTGCAGCTGCGCCGCCACGGTCACGGTGTCGGTCGGGCCGTTGCGGTGCTTGGCCACGATGAAGTCCGCCTCGCCGGCCCGCGGCGACTCCTTGTCGTACGCGTCCTCGCGGTGCAGCAGGATCACCACGTCGGCATCTTGTTCGATCGAGCCCGATTCACGCAGGTCCGCCAGTTGCGGGCGCTTGTCGGTGCGCTGCTCGGGGCCGCGGTTGAGCTGGCTCACCGCGATGACCGGGCACTCGATCTCCTTGGCCAGCAGCTTCAGCCCGCGGGAGAGCTCGGCGACCTCCTGCTGCCGGTTCTCCACCCGCTTCGGCGACGTCATGAGCTGCAGGTAGTCGACGACCACCAGCTTGAGATCGTGGCGCTGGCGCAGCCGGCGCGCCTTGGCGCGGATCTCCATGAGCGTCATGTTCGGGGTGTCGTCGATGAAGATCGGTGCCTCGGCGATCTCGCCCATGCGCCGGGCCAACCGGGTCCAGTCCTCGTCGGAGAGCTGGCCGGACCGCAGCACCTGCAGCGGCACCTTCGCCTCGGCCGAGAGCAGGCGCATGACGATCTCGGTCTTGCTCATCTCCAGCGAGAAGATCGCGCTCGCCTGGTTGTGCCGGACCGCGGCGTTGCGGGCGAAGTCCATCGACACGGTCGAGTTGTGCGTCGGGATCATCGCCCGGCCGGCCAGGAACAGATGCTCGTCGTTGTCCACGGCCACGCACCGCACCGGCACGCTGGGCACGGGCCGGACGTCGACGATGTACCGCCGGCCGACGTCGCGCGGACGCAGCAGGCGGCGGCGCCGCTTGTGCAGCAGGGCCTTCTCCTCGTCGCGGAACACGTCGTCGAGCGCGGCGAAGGTGAGCACGAACCGGGTGCCGTCGCCGGCGGTGGTGCACTGGTAGCCCAGGCCGGTGATGAGCTCGGCCACGTCGCGAGCCAGGCGCGCCGACCGTACGGCCAGCCGCACATGGCCGTCGGCGGTGACCGTGCCGGCGGCGTCGAGCAGGCCGGCGAGCAGGCCGCGCCGCTGGCCCTCGGCCGCGCGCAGGTACGCCATGGGGATGTGCCGCTCCCGCAACACCCCCAGGCTGCGCAGCAGGCCGTACGAGATCCGCACAGGCTGGCCCGTCCCGGCCAGCCAGGTGCCCAGCGGGTACGGGGCGACCAACAGCTCGGTGAACGGCAACTGCAGGGGGGCCGTGGTGACCACGCTGTGGTTGACCCGACCCGCCCGGCCCCGGCGGATGCCGCGCGGTCGCAGCGTGGCCCGGATCTCCTCGGTGGTCCGCACCGAACCGGGCCGGCCCTCCCGCCGCTCACGCCGCGTCTGGGTCACCCAGCGATGGTTGGCGTCCGCGACGATCACCGACCCGTCGGAGAACTCGACCTCGTAGCAGGGCCGGCCGACCATCACCTCGCTGCACGCGATGACGGTCGTGGGACGGCCCGCCGCGTCGAGCAGCCGGTCGCCGACCCGGACCTCGCCCATCGTGGTCCACCCCGTCGGGGTCGGCAGCGGCGTGTCCAGGGCCAGCGCCTTCCCGAGGCCCGGCCGGCCGGCGACCACGATGAGCTGGCCGGGGTGCAGGCCCCCGAGGAGCCGGTCGAGGTCGGCGAACCCGGTCGGCACGCCGGCGAGCACGCCGTCGCGCGAGCCGATCGCCTCGATCTCGTCCAGGGTGGGCTGCAGGAGGTCGGCCAGCACCGCGAAGTCGTCGCCGGTGCGACGCTCGGTGACCTCGTAGATCGCCTGCTGGGCGAGGTCCACGATGTCGTCGACGTCGCGCCCCTGCCCGTGGGCGGCGCCGTAGCCCATGGCCACGATGCGCGTCCCGGCCTCGACCAGGCGACGCAGCACCGCCCGTTCGGCCACGATGCGGGCGTAGTAGGCGGCGTTGGCCGCCGTCGGCACCAGCGAGATGAGGGTGTGCAGGTAGGCGGCGCCCCCGACCCGGGCCAGCTCGCCCGAGGTGGTGAGGGCGTCGACCACCATGATCGGGTCGGCCGGTTCGCCCCGCCCGTAGAGATCGAGGATGGCGTCGAAGATGGTCGCGTGCGCGGGGCGGTAGAAGTCCGACGACCGCAGCACCTCGACGACGTCGGCGATGGCGTCCTTGGAGAGCATCATCGCGCCGAGGACGCACTGCTCGGCGGCGATGTCGTGCGGCGGTGTGCGGTCGAAGGTGGGCTCACCCGACGGACCGACGGCCTCCGGCATCCGTACGTCGTCGGTAATCGACACCACAACCCCCCACAGCTCACGTCGCCATCCGGCTCCCTGAGCCGACACGAGTCGCTAACGACACCTGTGTAATCCGGGGGTCTGACATCCCATCGCGGTGAGCTTCGCCGACGGCGTTCCACGCCGAACCCGCCCGCGATCCCCCCGGCCGCTCGGGCTGGCCCCCCGACCAGCCCGAGCGGACGTCCGTGTGGTCGCACCCCGAGCGGCCACACGATAGCGGCGGCCGGGCGACGAACTCAACGACGCCTGTTGATAGAGCTGTCGACAAGCCTGTGGACAACCACCGCGCGGATGTGCACAACCCTGTGGACAACCTGGGGATTCGCCGCGCCCGCTCCGCGCGGACCGCCTCTGACCAGGCACGACGTGGTGCTCAGCCTGTGGAGGAAAATTCGTCGGCGGCGTGTCCTGGACGCGCCGGTCGACGAGCCGCGCGCTGCGGAGAATTCTGGCGGTTTGGGGGATACCGAACGATCGGCCGTATCAGGGAGGCTCCGCCTTGTGGAGTCGACCGATGGCCGTCACGGGTGGGCGGCCGACGACCCTCGGTGGACCGAACCGCGCGCGGGTGGCCAGGGCCGACTCGAGCCTTCCCCGCCACCGCGGTTCCGGGAAGCCGACCTGGAGGGTCCGCCGCCGGCCGACGGAGACCCCGGCCCGACAACGGGCCCCGATCTGACCGCGGGCCTCGGCGACACCACGACCAGTCCCGGTGACGCACCGTCGGCGGGTGGTGCCCCCGACGATCCAGCCCCGTCCCGGGTCCGCCCGTTCACGCTGCCCCAGTGGCCGCCACCCCCACCCATTCCGGATCGTCCGCTCCCGGCACCCGCGCCGGCCGCGAGCCCGCTACCACGGCGCAGCCCGTTCGGGCCGCCCCTCGCCATCACCGCGGCGCCGGCATCCCCACCGGCCGCGTCCCCGGGGCCGGCGACCACGCAGTCGCCCGTTCCGCCGCCCTCCCGGTCGGGGCCGGACGGCCGGACCATGCCGCCCCCGCGGCCGGCACCTGCCCCGGGGCCGAGCATGCTGCCCAGCGCCATACCGACGGCGATCCCGCTCCGCCTGAACACCCGGCCGGCTGCCCTTCCGGGCCCGGCGGCCGCGCTGCCCGCGCCGACCGGCGTCGAGCTGCGCACCGGATACGGCCTGGGCACGGCGCTGACCACGGGCGTCGGCCAGGCGAACGGCGGGCTGGTCGGGCGCGACGCGCGGCCGACGCGTCTGGAGCGCCGCGTGCGGCTCCGGTCCCGCTGGCGGGCGGACGACGAGTTTCGCCAGGCGGGTCGGGCCGAGCTGTTCAGCGACGACGCCCGCTACCAGGTCATCTTCACGCTCACCGCGCTCTGGTACGCCCCGGTCGCGGTGATCGCCCTGGTGTGGGTGCTGCTGGTCAGCGGTGACGGGACCCTCGCCGGGGCCCTCTCCGGCCTGGCCTGGCTGGCCTTCGCGGCCGGGGTGTCCATGGCGATCGCCGGCCTGTTGCGGTGGGCCTCGGTCGGCTGGCGGGCCATCACCCTGAGCATCGCCTCCGCGCTCATCGGCGGTGGGCTCACCACGATCGCGTACACCCTCACCGGCTGACGCCGGAGCGGGTCGGCGCCCGGCCGGAAACCGAAACGCCGGTGGGGCGCCGCGGTCGACCCGCAGCGCCCCACCGTTGGCCAGAGGTGCCTACTTCCTGGCCGGAATGCCGACCTACTTCTTGGCCGGAATGACGTTGAGCGAGAACGTGGCGGTCACCTCGGGGTGCAGGCGCACCGAGACCTTGTACTGGCCCAGGGACTTGATGTGCCCGGGCAGCTCGACGCGCCGCCGGTCCAGCTCCGGGCCGCCAGCGGCCTTCACCGCCTCGACGACCTCGGCGGGCGTGACCGAACCGAACAGGCGGCCGCCCGTGCCCGCGCGGGCCGTGAGGTTGACCTTGAGGGCCTCGAGCTGGGCCTTGACCTCGTTGGCCTGCCCCAGGTCGCGGATCTCCCGCGCCTCGCGGGCGCGCTTGATCGAGATGACCTGCTTCTCGGCGCCCCGGCTCCACGGGATGGCGAACCCCTGCGGGAGCAGGTAGTTGCGCCCGTACCCGTCCTTGACCTCGACGATGTCGCCCGGTCCACCCAGGCCGGTCACCTCGGAGGTAAGGATGATCTTCACGCTCGAGCCTCCCCTCAGCGACCGGTGGTGGTGTACGCCAGCAGCGCCATCTCCCGGGCGTTCTTCACGGCCCGGGCGATCTGCCGCTGCTGCTGCGCGCTGACGCCGGTCACCCGCCGAGCGCGGATCTTGCCGCGGTCGGAGATGAACTTGCGCAGCAACGCGGTGTCCTTGTAGTCGATGTAGGTGATCCCCTCCTTGTCGAGGGGGTTCACCTTCTTCTTGGGCTTCCGTTGTGCCGCAGCCTTCGGCATGTCTTTCCCTGACTCTCTGTCCCGGCCCGCCCCCGCGAGCCAGGATCGGGACTACTGCTAGAACGGGGGTTCCTCGTCAAAGGTGCCCACCGAACCGCCAGACGCACCGGTCCGTACCGGCTCCGCGCTGGCCCACGGGTCGTCGTAGGCCCCACCGCCAGCGCTGGCCCCGAACCCGCCGCCGGAGCTGCGCGACATCTTCTGCACCTTCGCCGTGGCGTACCGCAGCGAGGGGCCGACCTCGTCGACCTCCAGCTCCATGACCGTACGCTTCTCGCCCTCCCGGGTCTCGTACGTCCGCTGCCGCAGCCGCCCGGTCACGATGACCCGCGCCCCGCGCTGCAGCGACTCCGCCACGTTCTCGGCCGCCTGCCGCCAGACCTGGCACTGGAGGAACAGCGGCTCGCCGTCCTTCCACTCGTTGGTCTGCCGGTCGAGGTACCGCGGGGTCGACGCGACGCGAAACCTCGCCACGGCCGCACCGGATGGGGTGAAGCGCAACTCCGGGTCGTCGGTCAGGTTCCCGACGACGGTGATGGTGACGTCTCCTGCTGCCATGATCCACACTCCCTATGCCCGCTCGACCCCGGGCCGCCGCAGTCGCCACGACGCTATGCGGCGCTCCCGGCGCCAGCCGGCGCGACCGAGCCCACATGTTGTTGTCGGCTCAGGCTGCCACATGGCTGCGACGGTTCGGCGGATTGCGCGCCTTCCGCGTCAGCGCGCGTCGGGGCGGATCACCTTGGTCCGCAGCACCGCCTCGTTGAGTCGGAGCTGCCGGTCCAGCTCGGCCACCGCCTGAGGCGTGGCGTGCAGGTCGATCACCGCGTAGATGCCCTCGGACCGCTTCTTGATCTCGTACGCGAGGCGTCGGCGCCCCCATACGTCGACCTTCTCAACGGAGCCGCCCGAGGCGCGGATCACGTTGTTGAGGTACGCCTCCAGGGCCGGGGTGACGGTGCGCTCTTCGAGGTTGCCATCGAAGATCACCATCATTTCGTAGTGACGCAAGACGACACTCACCTCCTATGGGCTAAGCGGCCACGGTCTCTCCGTGGCAGGAGGTCATTGCGTCCGCTCACGCCCGACGGGCGTGGCGCGCCGGGCAGCGGACCAGACAGCTGGCGCAGGCCGGCGGTGCCCAAGCGTACCGGCCGTCCGGGTGACGCGACGCGCCGGGCTCCGCCCGTCCGTCGCACCCGGGCCACCGGCCGCCACGAGAACGTCCCGAGGGCGGGCGCCCAGCCGGACCGCGGACAGGAACGCCCGCCGAACGCCGGCACAAATAAAGCCGCGGAGCGCCCGTCCAACATCTACAGGGTGGGACCTGGGGAGGAACGACCACACCGACGAGCTTGGATTGGAGCGCTCCGCGGAGCTTGTCCGCCCACGGAGGTCCCTAGCCGGGCCCCCGCTAGGCGTCTAACCGGACAATAGACCGGATTATTGCCGCTGTCACGCCTAACACGCAAATCGCCGCGATTACTGCCAGAAGACGTACTCCTTTCGGGTCCTCCGGCTTCGTCCAGGGGATCGCCTCGGCCTCCACCACGCCGGTCGGGCGGGACAGCGGTGGCGCGGTCGCGGTGGTCGAGGCCGACGGGACGCCCGAACTCACGGGAAGGGGCGTCCCGTCGGGCGCGCGCTTCGGCCGCGGAC
>Ga0310834_100300_pt1 | contig 69059 bp, 49 predicted proteins | sample SM_ome_2_FD_201314 | JGI IMG/M metagenome (GOLD analysis project Ga0310834, IMG submission 201314) | Sorghum-adapted microbial communities enriched on stacked mutant (SM) sorghum from Joint BioEnergy Institute, Emeryville, California... ...
GCATGTGGCGGGCGCCGGTTCCGCCGTACCAGCCGATGCGGTAGATCTCGATGGTGAACTCGGTTTCGGCGTCGACGGTGACGTGGAAGTCGATCGACTCACCGAGGTTCACGCTCGTCGCCGACGCATAGCCCGCGATCTGTCGGGTGATGTCGTCGGGGTCGCGTCCCTCCCGCCACCGGCGGGACCCCGGATGCGCGTTCTCCTGGTCAATACGGGCGCTCCGGGAGACGGGGGTGGGGGAACCGGTCCTGAGAAAGCGGGGCAGAGACGACCTGAGGGCGCTCACCGAGGAGCGCAGCCATGAGGACATCACGGACCTTCCGGATCGGCGGGACGCGACGATCACGTCACGAACGCATTGTAGGAGGGCGTACGGTCACACCCCGTCCGCGTCGGCGCCGGGCCGGGGCGTGGTGGTTCTTCGGTGAGACCGCCGTCTCAGTTACAGTCCTCTCGTGGTCGTCGATGTAGAGACGCTGCCGTGGGTCACGATCAGCCTCGAGCACGGTGATACCGACCATGAACAGTGCTGGGTGTTGCCAGTCGAATACTTCGAGTATCTGACCGCCCCGGTGAACCTCGAGGGGTACCGCGGGTACGAGGCGTTCGGGGCGGACGTGGCCGTCAACGTCCTACCCGACGACATCGAGGCGGACTGGTGGGGCGCGCCGTCGTCGAAGTGGATGCGCAAACGCGTCCGGCATGCCCGGAAGCTGGGCTACCGGTTCGTGCAGATAAACCACGACGACTATATCGATGACATATTCGCCATCAACACCTCGCGGGAGCAGCGACAGGGCCAGCCCATGCCGTCGTCGTACCGGATCCGTCCCCCGGAAATCGGGCCGCTGCCCGACCAGCCCTGCCCCAGGCACCGCGAGGGCTGGTTCGGCGTTCTGCGCGACGGCCGGCTCTACGCCTATGCGAACGCGGTCCAGGTTGGCGAGCTCACCCGGACGCCGACGCTGCTCGGGCACGGGGACTATCTCGACGACGGCATCATGTGTCTGCTGCTGTACGAGATCGCGCTCTGGCACCGTCGTGTCGCCGGGACCCGTTTTCTGATTTATCACTATTACGAGTCCAGCCACACCGATGGGCTGCGGTTCTTCAAGGCGAAGATGGGCTACCGGCCGTATCGGGTGCGGTGGGAGTTGTCCCGGCGCACCTACGTGGAGTACTAGTCGGACGTCGGGCCCGGGGAAGCGTCAACGGCCAGGTACGCGTTGGCTCCGCCCCGGGTTGGCCTCGCCCTCGGTTACCATGCTCGCCGTGCCGGTCGACGTCGACACGATGCCGTGGGTCACGATCAACCTCGAGCACGGGGACACCGATCACCAGAACTGCTGGAAGCTGCCGGTCTGGCAATTCGAGACTCTCACGGCGCCGGTCAACACCCAGGGTTTCCGCGGCTACGAGTTGCACGGGGCCGACGTCGCACTTCTCGCCATTCCCGACGATGTCGAGAAGGACTGGCTTCACCTGCCGTCGTCGCGCTGGCTGCGCAAAAAGGTGCAGCGCGCGAGGAACCTCGGTTACGAGTTCGCGCCGATCGAGCACGACGACTATCTCGACGACATATACGCGATCAACACGTCGAAGAGCGAACGGCAGGGCAAGCCGATGACCGCCAGTTATCGCGTTCGGCCCAGCCCCATCGGCCGGTCGAAGGAGCAGCCGTGCCCGCGCCACCGCAGCGGGTATTTCGGAGTCCTGCGAGACGGCCGACTCTACGCCTACCTGGGCGCCCGGCAGGTGGGTGAGTTGACGGCCACGCCGACGCTGCTCGGGCACGGGGATTATCTCGACGACGGCATCATGGCGCTGCTGCTCTACGAGACGGCGGCGTGGCACCGCCGAGTCTGCGGGTCGTCGTACGTCTGGTACTACTACTACTATTCCAGCGGCACGGACGGGATGCGCTTCTTCAAGGAGAAGATGGGCTACCGGCCGTACCGGGTGCGATGGGAGCTCTCGCGGCGCACCTACGTCGAGTCCGACGGCACGTTACGCGCGGAGCCGATCCCGCCAGCCCAGCAGGCGCTTGGCCCACGTACTGACTGACCGGCCCGGTTTTGCCCCCTCCGCCATGCGCCGCAGCACGTTGGCGGTCGCCGCCTGTACGCGCGCGTCCGGCTCGTCGCCGGCGAGCTTGGTCGACCAGGCCTGGGTGCCGCACGAGAAGACGAACGCGCCGGTGCGGAACTCGGCGATGCAGGCGTGATGGGTCCGCTCGGTCTGCTTGCCGAGCAGGATGAAGGGCGACTCCGCGAGGACGGTCGTCCGAGCGCTGGCGGGCGTGGGCGCGGCGGGATCGATGCCGTCGACGTGGCCGGCGACGAGCTGGGCGATCGTTGTTCCGTCCGTGACTCCGGTACCCGACCACACCCAGTGGGCCGTGTTGCGGCACACGAGATCGGCCGGCTCGGCCGTGCGGCCGATCAGCCCGACGCCGGTCAGCGCCTGCTCGTGCCGCGCCGGGCCGGGCGGCCGTGCCCGCCAGCGCGTGGTGGCGCGACCCGGCTCCGCCCGCGGGTCCGGGTCGGTCTTGTAGCAGGCCAGCGTCCGGTCGGGGCGGCCGCCTCGGCCCGCCTCCAGCCGGGCGTGCCAGTGCGACGTTCCCGGGCCCAGGAAGGCCAGGCTGACGTCGGCCCGCACGGCCTGCTCGACGCGGTCGCGTATCGCGCTCGTCCAGTACTCGTGCTGGCCGAGGAAGAGCAGACCGTGGAAGCGGCGCGGGTCGACGCGGCCCGAGTGCAGGTCCAGGTCCGCCGCGTACGTCACGTCGTATCCCTGGCTCTCCAGCCAGGAGATGACCCGGAGGTCGCTCTGGAGTTGGGCGGGCAGTCCGGGCGCGGTGTAGGGCCGGTCGAAGGAGACCTCGAAGGCCCGCGTCCGGCCGGTGGCCCCGGTCGAGGCCCCCTCGTAGTACCCGAAGACGAGGCTCGTGCCGTGTACGCCGTCCAGGGGCCAGCGGTTGGTGGCCTGGTAGGTCAGCATCGGCAGGACCACGCAGATCTGCGCCGAACTGTGTGGGTCGGCAACGACGAACGGGGCCAGGGATCGGTAGCCGGCTTCGGTGGTGAAGGTCGCCACGTACACCCCGCTCGTGAAGCCGTCCGGGATGTCCAGATGCCACGAGCTGGACCAGTCGCATTCGGCGCGGCGGGTTCGGTCGTCAAACAGCAAGTCCGGCTGGGACACCGCCGGCAACGGCGCGGACTGGACCAACCGCCGGGACCCCAGGCCGCGGTAGTGGCCGATGCGGTGGATCGCGATGGTGAACCGCTGGTCGGCGCGAACGTGGAAGTGCAGGCGGTCGCCGGGGATGACGGACGCCTGTGATGCATATCCTTCGATTTGCAGGTGGGCCTCGTCCGTGGCCAGGGTGTCCTCGTCCTCAATTCGCCACAGGCGGGAGCCGGGGCGCTGGTTCTCCTCGGCGACGGTCAACCGCCGGGACAGGTCGGACAGCGCCGGCACGGCGAGCATCCGGTCGAGGACGTTGGCCGTGGCGGTGCGGATGCGGTCGTCGCGCACACTCGGGTCGCCCAGCGCGGCGCCCCAGCGAGAGGTTCCCGCCGTGAAGACGAAGCGGCCGGTGCCGGCTTCGCAGACGGTGGTGCGCTGCACGTGGTCGTTGCCGTCCGCCTGACAGGGTGACGCCGCGACCGAGGTGCGCCACATTCCGGGTGGCGAGGGGTAGTGCGGATCGAAATCGTCGATCGTCCCGTCGACGAGGCCGCCGATCTCGTCGCCGTCGCGGACTCCGGTGCCGGCCCAGAACCAGTGGTCGGCCGCCCCGACCACCAGCGGTGCGGGCGCGTCGGTGGTCCCGCGCCGCTGCGCTCCGAGCAGCATCTGTTCGGCCGCCCCTGGCCCGGGATGCCGGATGCGCCATTTAAGAGTAGCCATGCCGGCCCGGTTGTCCGGATCCGGCCGGTCCTTGTAGCACACGATCACCCGGCCCGGCTCGCCCGTGGCGGACGCCTCCACCCGTGTGTGCCAGTATCCGTTGCCCGCGGACAGGAACGCCGCACTCACCCCGCTGGCGAGAGCCTGGGCCAGGTTCCGGCGCATCTCGACCGACCAGTACGCGCTCGTGCCCGCGAAGACGAGGCCTGTGAACCGTGACAGGTCGGCCCGACCGAGATGGAGGTCGAGATCCGTCACGTAGACCATGTCATGGTCCTGCTCGTCCAGCCAGGCGAGGGCGTGCCGATCCGTCACCAACTGCTCCGGCAACCCGTCGCCCTCGTACGGGCGGTCGAACGTCACCTTCGCGGCGCGATGGTAGGAGGAGGGGTCGCCGTCGATATATCCGTACGACAGGCTCCGGCCGAATCCGCTCGAGCCCGCCCAGGGATTCTCGGCCTGGTAGGTCATGAACGGCACCACGACACACAGCGGCGCCGGCCGTCGGTCGTCCCGGACGACGAACGGGGTGTAACCGCGCCCCTGCACGGTGGCGAACTCGGCGACGTACACGCCGGACGGCCACGTGGCCGGCACCGTGAGCGTCCAGCTGACGTGCCAAGCGCAGCTGACCAGCCCGGTGTCCTCGTCCCGGCTCGGGGCGGGTTGGGTCGAGGCGGCCAGCGTCGGTCCGCGCATCATCAGGCGGGCGCCGACGCCGCCGTAGTACCCGAGCCGGTACACGGCGACCGTGAACTGGTCAGCGTCGACGGCATTGACCCGAAAATCGATGGTGGCGTCCGGTTCGACGCTCGTTGTGGAGGCATAGGCCTGAACGCCGGAAAAGCCGGCTTGTGCCGCCCGAGCCTCCCACAAGCTGGGTCCCTCCGCGGGATCTTCGGGAATCGACGAGTCCGGCACGAGCGAAACATTACAACCGATGTCATGACCGATGTCTCGGGTCATGACGTTCCGTGTCGGCCCGACCCGCTCTGCTAACCTCCCGCGCATGCGACGCTCGCCTGGTCCGCGTGACGGCGATTCCGCACGTCGTCATTTCCTGCAGATCGTCTCCCGCTCGTGGTCCCGCCTCGGTCGACGCCTCGGGTCATCCGGGCCCGCGGACCACGCGGTGGCCGTCGAGAACCGGGCGCCCGGCTCGGCCGGCTGGCAGGAGGGTATGGATGGGTCGCGGGCGGCGGATGACCGGCGGTTGCAGGTCAAGGGGTTCGCGTCGGCGTCGAGTGTGGCGGTTGGGGATTCGATTGATTTTTATGTGACGGTGGCGGCCGAGGAGGAGTTCACGGTCGGGATCTACCGGTTGGGTTGGTACGGGGGTAAGGGTGCGCGGAAGGTGCTGGAGAGTCCGCGGTTGCGGGGTGTGGTGCAGCCGGCGCCGGAGCATGATCCTGGGACGGGTTTGATTACGTGTCCGTGGTCGGTGTCGTGGACGCTGTCGGTGGGTTCGGACTGGGTGTCGGGGTTGTATCTGGCGGTGTTCACCACGGCGTCGGGGTGGCGCAGTTACGCCCCGTTCGTGGTGCGCGACCCGGCTCACCGGGCGGCGCTGTGTGTGGTGATCCCCTCGATGACCTACCAGGCTCACAACCAGTGGCCCCTGGACGGGAGCCTGGGCCGCAGCCTCTACTACGGCTACGCCCCGGAGGGCGGCACCCGGGGCCACGAGTACCGGGCGTTGGAGGTCTCGTACGACCGGCCCTACGCGGGCAGCGGTCTGCCCGGCCACCTCATCTATGACCAGACGTTCATCCAGTGGGCCGAGCGCGAAGACCTCGATGTGACCTATGTGGACAGCATCGACCTGCACGCCGGACGGGTGGAGCCCCAGCGGTACCGCGGTCTGGTCTTCTGCGGCCATGACGCGTACTGGTCTGCGTCGATGCGGTCCACGGTGGAGCAGGCCGTCTCCGCGGGAACGAGTGTGGTCGTGCTGACCGCCAGCGCGGCCCTGTGGCACGTGCGCCTGCGCGCGGCGGCCGACGGCCGGAGCGACCGGATCATGGCCTGCTACAAGTCGACTCCCGATCCGGCGGACGGCCCGGCCACCGGCCGGTGGCGGGATCGGGCGCCCTACCCCCATTCCCCGGAGCAGGGTCTGCTCGGCGTCCAGTTCCGGGCCACGGCGGCGCATCCGGTGCCTCTGGTGGTGCAGAACGCCGACCACTGGTTCTGGCAGGGGACGGGTGTCGCTGACGGCGACCGGTTGGAGGGCGTCGTGGGCGGACCGGTCGACGCCCAGTTCCCCCGGCTGCCGGCACCCGCGGGGAGCCGGCAGACCCTGCTCGCCGCCTCGCCGTTTCCGGTGTCCAGCGGCGCCGAGTACGTGCAGAACACGAGCATCTGCGAGTACGACAACGGCGCGGTGGTGTTCGTCGCCGGCTCACTGCACTGGCCGCTGGCCCTGGCACCCTACGACCGCGGTGACGCCCGGATCCAGGCGGTCACCGCGAACCTGCTCGCCCGCGTCGCGGGCCGCCCGGCCGCCGATCGCCGGAAGGCGGCCGGGGCCGCGCGGCCGGCTACGGCCCAGAACCGGATCGTGGCGGAGAACCTCCGGCCGGGTTCGGCCGGCTGGCTGATGGGTATGGATGGGTCGCGGGCGGCGGATGACCGGCGGTTGCAGGTCAAGGGGTTCGCGTCGGCGTCGAGTGTGGCGGTTGGGGATTCGATTGATTTTTATGTGACGGTGGCGGCCGAGGAGGAGTTCACGGTCGGGATCTACCGGTTGGGTTGGTACGGGGGTAAGGGTGCGCGGAAGGTGCTGGAGAGTCCGCGGTTGCGGGGTGTGGTGCAGCCGGCGCCGGAGCATGATCCTGGGACGGGTTTGATTACGTGTCCGTGGTCGGTGTCGTGGACGCTGTCGGTGGGTTCGGACTGGGTGTCGGGGTTGTATCTGGCGGTGTTCACCACGGCGTCGGGGTGGCGCAGTTACGCCCCGTTCGTGGTGCGCGACCCCGGGCGGCCCGCCGATCTGTGCGTCGTCGTCGGCACAACCACCTACCAGGCCTACAACCAGTGGCCGAACGACGGGAGCCTGGGCCGCAGCGTCTACAACGGCTTCGAGCCGGGGACCGGTCAGAACCTCCACGAACTGCGGGCTCGGCACGTGTCGTTCGACCGGCCCTACGCGGACGACGGGCTGCCCAACGACTTCCAGTTCGACCGGGACGCGGTCCGGTGGCTGGAACGGGAAGGCCTTGACGTGACCTATGTGGACAGCCTCGACCTGCATTCGGGCCGGATCGATCCCGGTCGGTATCGAGGGCTGGTCTTCATCAGTCATGATGAGTACTGGTCTGCGTCGATGCGTGCGGTCGTCGAGCGGGCTGTGCAGGTCGGCACCAGTCTGGCCTACTTCAGCGCAAACAACATCTACTGGAATATCCGCATGCTTCCCGCAGCCGACGGGCGGCCCGACCGGGTCATGGTGTGTTACAAGGAGGACGACCCGGAGCCCGACGATTCCGGGCACACCATCAACTGGCGCAGCCCAGCGCCCGGCCCGAACCGGCCCGAGCAGGAGTTCCTCGGGGTCCAGTACAACGGGGTCGTGGCTTACCCGGCGCCGTTGGTGGTGCAACGGTCCGACCACTGGTTCTGGCAGGGCACCGGGGTGGTCGACGGCCAGGAACTGGACGCGGTGGTCGGCGGGGAGGCCGACGGCCTCGACCCGGCCTACCCGTCGCCCCGGGGCGGAACCCAGGTGCTGCTGTCCGCCTCCCCGTATCGGGTCAGCGTGTCCGACGAGATGCTGCCGCCGGACGCGGAGGGAGCGTATCTCACGCAGAACACCAGCGTGTGGGAAGCCGACAACGGAGCGATCATCTTCGTTGCTGGGTCGCTGCAGTACCCGGCCGCCCTCAGCCGCGTCGGCCGGATGGACCCGCATGTCCAGGCGGCCACCCGCAACGTGATGCGGCGCATGGTGCAGGGGCGCTAGCGGGCGGACCCGCGCGAACCGGCCTTTGTGGACAGACCACCTATGCGTGGGTGAGGGTCGCCCACGCGTAGAAGTGGGAGGCTGACTGGGGCCGGTCGCGGTCGAGCAACTGGCGGGTCTTCGGCAGCGGGATGCCCTGGCGGTTGTGGTAGTGGTTGTAGGCGATCTCCGGTATGGGGCTGAATGTCGCGGTGAGCGATCCTCCGCACAACCAGTCCGGCACGGGTTCGCCGAGTGCGAGTCCCGCGTGCAACTCCAGCGCCGCCACGAGCCGGGACTGCGCCTCGGTGTAGATGTCAACCCCCTGGATCCACGCGGTCTCCGCGATCTGGGCGGCCGCCTCCAGGCCCCAGGCCGTGTGCGCGAGGTCCCGGCACGTCTCCTGGGTCACGCCGTCGACGAAGGTGGTCAGGCCGTGCCAGAACTCGACCACGTCGGCCCGCTGCGACGACGCGCCGGGTGGCGCGACCGGCCACGGTCCATCGCTGCCGAGGTAGATGTACGCCGGTAGGCGGCTGCGCCACCGCTCGATGGTTTCGTCGAACAGCGTCCGGTCGTCGAGGAACACCGCGATGCTGATGGCGGCGTCGAGGATGATGAGGTCCCAGTTGCCTCCGCTGCCGGGCGCACCGCCGAATCTCACCATTGGCAGCAGCACTTCGCGGAACATCGTCTCGGCTCGGGCGATGGCATCGGTGGGCCAGCCGTCGTAGGTGTGCCGGATCAGCTCGGCCGCCCGGACGAAAGAGGCGGCCGACCAGCCCGCTTGGATGGGAGCATTCAGGTTTGTGTACTCACGCAGCGTGGTCGCCCAGGCATCGATGATTTCGATCGCCTTCTCGGCGAAGGCCCGTTCCCCGGTGAGGTACCACAGCAGTGCATGGGTGTAGGCCGCCACGGCGTCGCGCCGCTGAGCCGTACATCCAAGGTCCGGATTGGAGAAGTATCCACACTCCACGGTCTCGCGCGGGTTGGGGCGCCAGTTCAGGCTCGCGTAGCCGCTGCGCCACATCGTCTCGTAGGCCGCGGCCCAGGGCTGGTCCCCGGCGCGGATCCGGGCGCGCGCGTGCTCGAGCTGGGATACGCTCACCACGATTCCGGGGTGGACGAACCCGCTGACCGGGTGGCGCGACTCGATGACTGTCGGGCCGGTCACCGGCAGGGGCACGGGGTTGCCCGGCTCGTCGATGCTCGTTCGGATCAGCCGGTTTCGGACCGCGATCGCGACAGCGAGCACTGTGACCACGCAGGTGATCAGCACGATCACGTTGCGAATGCGCTGGCCCGGGGTGACCCGTTCGTCGCGAACGATCGTGTCGGAATCCGGCATGAGCACCCACCGTACCTGATTCGACGTTGCGACTTTGATCTCATGCGTGCGTGAGGGTACCCCAAGCATAGAAGTGTGTCGCTGCCTGGGGTCGTTGTGACTCAAGTAGTTGCTGGGTTCTCGGCATCGGAATGCCGAGCCGGTTGTGGTAGTGGTTGTAGGCGATCTCGGGGATCGGGCTGAACCGAGCGGCGAGCGTGCCACTGCAGAGCCATCCGGGAACCGGGTCGCCCAGGGCGAAGCCGGCGTGGAACTCGAGGGCCGCCACGAGGCGGGGTTGGGCTTCCGCGTAAAGGTCGACGCCCTGGATCCAGGCCGTCTCGGCGATCTGGCTCATCGCCTCGAGCCCCCATGCCGTGTGGCCGAGGTCCCGGCACGTCTCCTGGGCCAGGCCGTCGACGAAGGTGGTCTGGCCGTGCCAGTTCGCCGATCCGTGGGGCCGTGCGCCGTCACTGGCGAGGTAGATGTAGGCCGGCAGTCGGATGCGCCACCGCTGCACGACGTGGTCGAACAGCGGACGGTCGTCGAGGTAGACCGCGATTCCCAGCGCCGCGTCCAGAATGATCAGGTCCCAGTTGCCTTCGGAGCGTGGAGCACCATCCCGCACCAGGGGTAGGTACACGTCGCGGAACATCGCGGCCGTCCGTTCGGTGTCGGCCGCCGACCACCCGTCGTACGTGTAGCGCACCAGTTCGGCCGCCCGGACAAAGGTCGCCGCCGACCAGCCGGCCTGCAGCATCGCGTTCTGGTTCGTGTGCGACCGCAGGGTCGTCGCCCACGTGGTGAGGATCTCGATCGACTTGCGGGCGTGCTCCGGCCGTCCGGTGAGGTACCACATCAGCGCGTGGGTGTAGGCGGCGACCGCATCGTTCTCCTCGTCGTCACATCCGTGATTCGGGTTCGAGAAGTACCCGCACTCGACCACCTCGCGGGGCCGCGGTTGCCAGCCGAGGTCGGCGTACTCGCTCGCCGCCATGCGATCGAACGCCCGCTTCCACGGGGCGCGGCCGGCTCGGACGTGGTCGCGGACGGTGTCCAGCTGCTCTGCGGTCACCAGGATGCCCGGGTGCAGGAATCCGCTGATCGGGTGGCGGAACCCGGCTGGCGTCGGTGACGTCGGCGCGGGGGTCGGCAAGGACGGGGAGGGCGAGGAGGTGGGGGCGGTGGTGGGTGAGCCGGCGGGACTGGCGGCGGCCGCCGGGGTCGGGTGGGGTTGGGCACCGCGACCGTCGAGGACGAACGCGCCCACCGTGACGGTGAGGGACATGCCGGCAACCACCAGCAGCACAAGCGCCATCCGGCCGGCTGGACTCAGGTTGGCCAGGTGTGGTCGCCACCGCCTCCGGATCACGGGCCGACGATACCTGTCGCTCAGCTGACACTTGCGTCGCGAGATGCGCGGGCGACGATCATGCCGGCCGTACGGCCGGCATGGTGTGCCGTGACCGCTGGTCGGCGGTAGGTTGTGCCGGTGACCGACCCCGCGTACACCGACCTCGTCTACCTGGCCACGATCCCGAGCCCGACCCGGAGCGTGTGGCACCTCGGGCCCATCCCGATCCGGGCGTACGCCCTGTTCATCCTGCTCGGCATCGTCGCCGCCTGCGCGATCACCGAGTGGCGGCTGCGCCAGCGCGGGGCGCCGAAGGGGCTGGTCCTCGACATCGCGCTGTGGGCGGTGCCGTTCGGGCTGGTCGGCGGCCGCCTGTACCACGTGATCACCGACGCCCAGCTGTACTTCGGCGCCGGCAAGAACCCGGTCCGGGCGCTGTACATCTGGGAGGGCGGCCTGGGCATCTGGGGCGCGATCGCGCTTGGGGGCGTCGGGGCGTGGATCGCCTGCCGCCGGATGGGCATCCCGCTCACGTTCCTCGCCGACGCGCTGGCGCCCGGCCTGCCGGTGGCCCAGGCGATCGGCCGGCTGGGGAACTGGTTCAACAACGAGCTCTATGGCTCGCCCACGAGCCTGCCGTGGGGCCTGGTCGTCTACGACTGGGACCTGACCGCCGGGCGTCCGCGGACCGACCCGGCCACCGGGGAGCCGATCATCCAGCCGGGCGGGCCGTTCCACCCGACGTTCCTCTACGAGCTGCTGTGGAACCTCGGAGTCGCCGCGCTCGTGTACTTCGTCGACCGCCGATGGAAGCTGGGCCGGGGCCGGGCCTTCGCCCTCTACGTGGCCGGGTACACGGCGGGCCGGTTCTGGATCGAGGCCCTGCGCGTCGACCCGGCCAACCACCTCCTGGGCCTGCGGCTCAACAACTGGGTGGCCCTGCTGGTCTTCGCGGGCGCGATCATCTACTTCCTGCGCGTCCGCGGGCCGCAGCAGCACCTGCGCATCGACGACGACGGCACGGTGCACGTCGTGACGGCCGACGGTACGCCCATCGAGGGTTATCCTCCGGTGAACCCGAACGAGCAGGTGGTGTGGCCGGCGTGGATGCGGGGCGCGGTCCAGTGGTGGCGCTCGATCACCGGGCGCTGGGCCGGCGAGGACGACGAGGGCCGGTCCGACACCGCGGCCCGACCGGGCGGCTCGAAGCAAGCGGGCGGTTCGAAGCAAGCGGGCGGCTCGAAACAGTCGCGGTGACGGGCGGGCGCTGACCCGGCCGAGGGGACACGCCGGCACGGCCGAGGGGAACGCTGGCACGGCCGAGGGGAACGCTGGCACGGCCGAGGGACAACCGGAGGAACATGCGCACGGCGGTGGTGGTCGGCGCGGGGGTGGCGGGCCTGGCGGCCGCCGGAGCCCTCGTCCGGGCGGGGTGGCGGGTCACCCTGATCGAGCGCGGGGAGCGGCTGCGCGGAACCGGGACGGCCCAGATCCTGCCCCCCAACGGGGTGGCCGCCCTGCGGGCGCTCGGCGTGCACCTCGGTGACCTCGCGTTTCCGGCCCCGTCCGGGGGCATCCGTCGCCCCGACGGCCGGGTGCTGGTGGAGCCGCCGCTCCGGGCCGGTCACGCGCCGACCGTACGGTCGCCGCTGGACGGGGGGTCACCGCCGGAGGTCCGGATTACGGTCCCGCCGGACGTACGGTCACCCGGGGCCGAGCCGGCCGACCAGGCCGGGCCCACCCCGATGGCCGCCCCGGTCCGGTCGGCGCCGGACCGGCCTGGGCTCGATCAGCCCGTGGTGCTGCACGCCGATGACCTGCACGATCTGCTCCTGGCGGCCCTCGGCGACAAGATCGAGATCCGGACCGGGATCGAGGTGACCGCCGTCGTGACGTCCGGCGTGGACTGGCCGGCCGTGACCGCCGGCAAGCACACCTTCACCGCCGACCTGGTGGTGGCCGCCGACGGGGCCGGCAGCGTGATCCGGCAACGGGTGGCGCCGGGCTCGCGCGTCACCCCGGCCGGGTACACGGCTTGGCGCGCGGTGGTGCCGTGGTTCCGGGCGCCCCGCCTGCCCGACGACGTGCCGCCGACGGGGGAGGTGCTCGGCGCCGGGATGCGGTTCGCCTACGCCACCCTGGGCCTGCGCCGTCGGGCCGGCGAGCCGGCCGGGCTGGCCGGCGACGACTCCAACCGCGGCGGCGTCTACTGGTACGCCACCGCGCCGGGGGCGCCCCGGCCCGAGTCGCTCGCCACCCAGCTGGGCCTGCTGCGCCGGTGGTTCGCGGGCTGGTCCGCGCCGGTGACCGAACTGCTGGCGGCGACGCAGGTGGGCGACCTCGTACCCCAGCCGGCGGTGCGCCTGGCGGAGCTGCCGGAACGGTTCGGCTTCCGGGTCGGCGGCGGTGGGGTGGTCCTGGTGGGGGACGCCGCGCACCCGATCACGCCGTCGCTCACCCAGGGCGCCTGCCTGGCGCTGGAGGACGCCGTCGTGCTCGGCGGCCTGATGCGCGACGCCGTGCCCGGGGAGGACATCGCGGCCCGGCTGGACGAGTACACCCGCCGGCGTCGCGACCGGGCCCGCCGTCTCGACCGGATGGCCCGGCGGCTGGACCGCCTCGTGCAGGCCCAGGGACGCCTCTCCGTGGCCGCCCGGGACGCCCTGTTGCCCCGGCTGGCCACCCGCGTGCTCACCCCGGCCCTGGCCGCGGCGGCCGACTGGACCCCCTGACGTCTCACCCGCTTTCGCCCGCGTGCGCCCGCGTGCGCAGGAAGGAGTCCTTCCTGGGCGTCAGGCGTCAGGAGGGCGTCCTTCCTGCGCGCCGGGCGTCAGGAAGGAGTCCTTCCTGCGCCTCTGGGGCGGGCCATGATCGCCGTGAGGCAAGGATGCGTGTTTCGGCGCATGTGCGCTTCACGGCGATCATCGATCGTGATCGCGGTGAGGCGATTCTGCGCCGCAGAGCGTACGTATGGCTCACGGCGATCATGGCAGGCGCGCTCAGCCGGCGCTTCCGGTGTCCCGCTCCGGTGTCCCGCTCCGGTGTCCCGCGCGCCCGATGTCTCGGTAGGTCCGGCGCCTCCGACGACCCCAGCGTCCTGTGGCGTCAGGAAGGCGTCCTTGTTGTGCAGTAGAGCACAACAAGGACGCCCTCCTGACCCGGGTAAAGCCGCCCGCCCCGCCGTTCGCCCTGCGGAGATCCGTCCTGGGCGGCCGAGCCCGGACCGCCCGGAGACCGGGACCGGGGACCGGGGACCGGAGACCCGGGACCGGAGACCACTTGGCGGGATGGGGACCGCTCGGGGAGACGAACGGGGAAATGTCACACCTTAACGGCGGCTAAGAGAGGGCGTCCGGTCGTCTAGACTGAACCAACCTTCTGGGCCGACGGCGTCCCATGCGCGAAGTCGCCGGAGCGGTGGTTTCGCCCGCTCCCCAAATCCCCCTGGACGCACGCGGAGGCCACGTGATGAACCCAACGCAGCGCAACGATGGTCAGGCCGTTCGTCGCCCCACTGGCCTGACCCCCGGGGTTCGCCAGGGCCTGTACGACCCCCGTCATGAGCACGACTCGTGTGGCGTCGCCTTCGTCGTCGACGTGGCGGGACGGCGTTCCCACGATGTGGTCGCCCGCGGGCTGACCGCGGTGTGCCGCCTCGACCACCGGGGCGCCCGCGGGGCCGAGCCGAACACGGGTGACGGGGCCGGTATCTCGATCGGGATTCCCGACGAGTTCCTTCGGGACGTGGTGGACTTCGAGCTGCCGCCGGCCGGTGCCTACGCGGCGGGCGTGGTGTTCGTGCCGCTCGACGATGCCGAGGCGCGGCGCGCGGCCGAGATTTTCGAGAAGTACGCCCGGGCCGAGGGCGCCACCGTGCTGGGGTGGCGCGACGTGCCGGTCAACCCCGACGGCCTCGGGGAGAGCGCGCTCGCCGCGATGCCGCGCATCCGCCAGGTGTTCCTGGCCGCCACCGACCCGAGCACCGGCGAGCCGCTGTCGGGCCTGCCGCTGGAGCGGGTGGCGTACTGCGTCCGCAAGCAGACCGAGCGGGAGGTCCGTGAACGCGGCCTGTCGATGTACTTCTGTTCGTTGTCCTGCCGCACGATCGTCTACAAGGGAATGTTGACCCCCGAGCAGCTCGGCACGTTCTACCCGGAGCTGCACGACGAGCGGGTGCGCAGCGCCATCGCCCTGGTGCACTCGCGGTTCTCGACGAACACGTTTCCGTCCTGGCCGCTGGCCCACCCGTACCGCTACATCGCCCACAATGGAGAGATCAACACCATCCGGGGCAACCGCAACTGGATGGCGGCCCGCGAGTCGCTGTTGGCCAGCGACCTGATCCCCGGTGACCTGCGGCGCATCTTCCCGATCTGCACCCCCGACGCTTCGGACACGGCGAGCTTCGACGAGGTGGTGGAGCTGCTGCACCTGGGTGGGCGCAGCCTGCCGCACGCGATGCTCATGATGATCCCCGAGGCGTGGGAGAACGACGAGGCCATGGACCCGGCCCGCCGGGACTTCTACCGCTTCCACGCCTGCCTCATGGAGCCGTGGGACGGTCCGGCGAGCGTGGCGTTCACCGACGGCACGCTCGTGGGCGCCGTGCTCGACCGCAACGGCCTGCGCCCCGGCCGGTGGTGGCGCACCCGCGACGGTCTGGTGGTGCTGGCCAGCGAGGCGGGTGTGCTCGACGTCGACCCGTCCGAGGTGGTGGCGAAGGGCCGCCTGCAGCCGGGCCGGATGTTCCTCGTGGACACCGCGGCTGGCCGGATCATCGAGGACGACGAGATCAAGAAGGAGCTGGCCGGGGCTCACCCGTACGGCGAGTGGCTCAACGCCGGCCTTCTTCACCTGGAGTCGCTGCCGGCCCGCGAGCACAAGGTCCACTCGCACGACTCGGTGATGCGCCGGCTGCAGACGTTCGGCTACACCGAGGAGGAGCTCAAGATCCTGATCGGCCCGATGGCCACCACGGGGGCCGAGCCGATCGGATCGATGGGCACCGACACGCCCGTGGCCGTGCTGAGCAAGCGGCCGCGGCTGCTCTACGACTACTTCACCCAGTTGTTCGCCCAGGTGACCAACCCGCCGCTGGACGCGATCCGCGAGGAGCTGGTCACCAGCGTCGCCTCGACGATCGGCCCCGAGGGCAACCTGCTCGACCCGGGCCCGGACAGCTGCCGGCAGATCGTGCTGCCCTTCCCGGTCATCGACAACGATGAGCTGGCGAAGATCCTGCACATCGACGACGACGGCGACCAGCCGGGCTTCCGCGCGATGCGGGTGAGCGGGCTGTACCCGGTGGCCGAGGGCGGCAAGGGCCTGCGGGACCGGCTGGTGGAGATCTGCCGGAGCGTCTCCGAGGCGATCGAGGACGGCGTACGCATCCTCGTCCTCTCCGACCGGGACTCCAACGCCGAGCTGGCGCCGATCCCGTCGCTGCTGCTGACCGCGGCCGTCCACCAGCACCTCATCCGCGAGCAGACCCGCACCCGGGTGGCGCTCGTGGTCGAGTCGGGCGACTGCCGCGAGGTGCACCACGTGGCCGTGCTGCTCGGGTTCGGCGCGGCCGCGGTGAACCCGTACCTGGCGTTCGAGGCCGTCGAGGACCTCATCAACAGCGGAATGATCACCGGCGTCACGCCGCAGAAGGCCATCCGCAACTACGTCAAGGCGCTCGGCAAGGGCGTCCTGAAGATCATGTCCAAGATGGGCATCTCGACGGTCGCCTCCTACACCGGCGCGCAGGTCTTCGAGGCGGTCGGCCTGAGCCACGAGCTCATCGAGCGGTACTTCACCGGTACGAGCTCAACCATCGGCGGCATCGGCCTCGACGAGATCGCGGCCGAGGTGGCGGCCCGCCACGCCACGGCGTACCCGGCCAACGAGACCCAGCGGGCCCACCGCCGGCTCGAGGTGGGTGGGGAGTACCAGTGGCGCCGCGAGGGCGAGGTCCACCTGTACAACCCCGAGACGGTGTTCCTGCTGCAGCACTCCACGCGCACCCGGCAGTACGAGATCTTCCGCGAGTACACGTCCAAAGTGGACAAGATCGCGGCCGAGTCGGGTCTGCTGCGCGGCCTGTTCGAGCTGCGGTACGGCGTGCGGCCGCCGGTCCCGATCGAGGAGGTCGAGCCGGCGTCGGAGATCGTCAAGCGGTTCGCCACCGGCGCGATGTCGTACGGCTCCATCTCCAAGGAGGCGCACGAGACGCTGGCGATCGCGATGAACCGCCTGGGCGGCCGCTCCAACACCGGTGAGGGTGGCGAGGACCCGGAGCGGCTGCGCGACCCGCTGCGGCGCTCGGCGGTCAAGCAGGTGGCCAGCGGCCGGTTCGGCGTGACCACCGAGTACCTGGTGCACGCCGACGACCTGCAGATCAAGATGGCGCAGGGGGCCAAGCCCGGTGAGGGCGGTCAGCTGCCCGGCCACAAGGTCTGGCCGTGGATCGCCAAGACCCGTCACGCCACCCCCGGCGTCGGCCTCATCTCCCCGCCGCCGCACCACGACATCTACTCGATCGAGGACCTGGCCCAGCTCGTCTACGACCTGAAGAACGTCAACCCGCGGGCGCGGGTGCACGTGAAGCTGGTGTCGGAGATTGGCGTGGGTACGGTCGCGGCCGGCGTGGCCAAGACCAAGGCCGACGTGGTCCTCATCTCCGGCCACGACGGCGGCACCGGGGCGTCGCCGCTGAACTCACTCAAGCACGCCGGCACGCCGTGGGAGCTGGGGCTGGCCGAGACCCAGCAGACCCTGCTGCTGCAGCGGCTGCGTGACCGGATCACGGTGCAGGTGGACGGTCAGCTCAAGACCGGCCGGGACGTGATCATCGCGGCCCTGCTCGGCGCCGAGGAGTTCGGCTTCGCCACCGCCCCGCTGGTCGTCTCCGGCTGCGTGATGATGCGGGTCTGCCACCTGGACACCTGCCCGGTCGGCGTGGCCACCCAGAACCCGGTGCTGCGGGAGCGGTTCACCGGCAAGCCCGAGTTCGTGGAGAACTTCTTCCTGTTCCTGGCCGAGGAGGTGCGCGAGTACCTGGCCAAGCTGGGCTTCCGCACCCTCGAGGAGGCGATCGGGCAGGTCGAGGTGCTCGACACGCGCCCGGCGGTTGAGCACTGGAAGGCCAAGGGCCTGGACCTGTCGCCGATCCTCTACCTGCCCGAACAGGGCAAGCTCGGGGCGCGGCATCGCATCCGGGCTCAGGACCACGGTCTGGAGAAGGCCCTCGACAACCAGATCATCGCCCTGGCGGCGCCGGCCCTGGACCGACGCGAGCCCGTGGTGATCGAACTGCCGGTCCGCAACGAGCACCGCAGCGTCGGGGCCATGCTGGGCGGCGAGGTGATCCGGCGGGCCGGTGGCGACGGCCTGCCCGACGACACCATCACCGTGCGGCTGCGGGGCACCGCCGGCCAGTCGTTCGGCGCGTTCGTGCCGCGCGGGGTGACCCTCCGGCTGTACGGTGACGCCAACGACTACGTGGGCAAGGGCCTCTCCGGCGGGCGGCTGGTGGTGCGGCCTGACGAGTCGTCGCCGTTCGTGGCCGACGACCCGGGCGAGGGCGTGGGCCGGGCCGAGGACCAGATCATCGCTGGCAACACGATCCTCTACGGCGCCACCAGCGGCGAGCTGTTCCTGCGCGGGCGCGTGGGGGAGCGGTTCGCGGTCCGCAATTCCGGGGCGCGCGCCGTCGTGGAAGGCGTGGGCGACCACGGCTGCGAGTACATGACCGGTGGCGTGGTGGTCGTGCTCGGCCCGACCGGGCGCAACTTCGCGGCCGGCATGTCGGGTGGGTTCGCGTACGTCTGGCAGCTCGACCGCTCCAAGGTCAACACCGAGCTGGTGGACCTGGTGCCGTTCGGGTCGGACCACAACGGGGCGACCGGCCTGGACGAGGAGCACGAGGCGACGCTGCGTGAGCTGGTCACCAAGCACTGGGAGGAGACCGGCTCGCCGGTGGCCCGGCGGCTGCTCGACACGTGGGAGGTCTCCCGGCGCGAGTTCACCGCGGTCATCCCGCGGGACTACCAGCGGGCGGTGCGGGTGATCCGGGCCGCCACCGAGGCCGGCCGGGAGGTCGACGAGTCGGTGATGGCCGAGATCGCCGTCGGGTGATGCCCCGGGCTGGCCTACGCCGGCCGGAGGAAGCGCGTATGCTCGCGGGCATTGGGCGGCGTGGCCCGATCCCCTGTCGTCCCCCTGGTCGGGCCGGGCGGTTGCCGGCCGATCGGGATAGTCCGAATGGCGGAGTGCCGCCGGAGTCTAGGGTTGCATCGTGAAGCGTCGTGCGAAGATCGTCTGTACGCTCGGTCCGGCCGTCGACGGAGCTGACCGTATCCGGGAGCTCGTCGAGGCCGGCATGGACGTGGCTCGGCTGAACTTCAGTCACGGCAGTCACGCCGAACACGAGCGCCGGTATAAGTGGGTGCGGGAGGCGTCGGCCGCCGTCGACCGCCCGATCGGCATCCTGGCCGATCTGCAGGGACCGAAGATTCGCCTCGGTAAGTTCGCCGAGGGCAACGTCGAGTGGGCCACCGGCGAGACGGTGGTGATCACCAACGAGAACATCGTGGGCACCCACGACCGGGTGTCGTGCACCTACGACAAGCTTCCGAAGGAGGTTCGCGCGGGCGACCGCCTCCTGATCGACGACGGGAAGGTCGCGGTCGAGGTGCTCGACAGCGACGGCACCGACATCACCTGCCGGGTGATCGAGGGTGGCCCCGTTTCCGATCACAAGGGCGTGTCGCTGCCCAACGTGGCGGTGAGCGTCCCGGCACTGTCCGAAAAGGACGCCGACGACCTGCGCTTCGCGCTCGCCCTGGGCGTGGACCTCGTGGCGCTGTCGTTCGTGCGCTCGCCGGACGACATCAAGCTGGTCCACGAGATCATGGACCAGGTGGGCCGGCGGGTCCCGGTCATCGCGAAGATCGAGAAACCGGAGGCCGTCGACCGACTCGAGTCGATCGTGAGCGCCTTCGACGGCCTCATGGTCGCCCGCGGTGACCTGGGCGTGGAGATGCCCCTGGAGCAGGTGCCGCTGGTGCAGAAGCGGGCCGTGCAGCTGTGCCGTGAGCTGGCCAAGCCGGTCATCGTGGCGACGCAGATGCTCGACTCGATGATCGAAAACTCTCGTCCCACCCGGGCAGAGGCGTCCGACGTCGCCAACGCGGTGCTCGACGGGGCCGACGCGGTGATGCTCTCGGGCGAGACCAGCGTGGGCAAGTACCCGATCACCACGGTGAAGACGATGGCCCGCATCATCGCCACCACCGAGGCGGGCGACCGGACCGTGCCGCGGCTGCAGCACGACCCGCGCACCCGGGGTGGGGCGATCACCAACGCTGCGGCCAACATCGCCCGGGCGATCGGGGCGAAGGCGCTGGTCGCCTTCAGCCAGACCGGCGACACCGTCCGGCGCCTGGCGCGGCTGCACTGCGAGCTGCCCCTGCTCGCCTTCACCCCCGACCCCGGCGTGCGCAACCAGCTCACGCTGAGCTGGGGGGTGGAGACGTTCCTGGTCGACTACGTGGAGCACACCGACGCCATGTTCCGCCAGGTCGACCACGCGATGCTCGGCCTCGGCCGGGGCGTGCCCGGTGAGCTGGTCGTCGTCGTGGCCGGTACCCCCGCCGGGACCCCGGGCTCCACGAACACCCTGAGGATCCACCAGCTAGGTTCGCTTTCGTGACATCTGCGCCGCCCGAGGGCCCGTCCGCGCCGGACGAGGCCCAGGACGTCGTCGACCGGTTCGTACGCCTGCTCGACCTGCGGGTCGTCGACGTCGACCGGTTCGAGGGAGTGAGTCCGCCGGCCGGGCCGCAGCGGGTCTTCGGCGGGCAGGTCGCGGGCCAGGCCCTGGTGGCCGCTGGCCGTACGGTCGACCCGGCCCGGCGGGTCCACTCCCTGCACGCGTACTTCGTCCGGCCGGGGGACCCCTCGGTGCCGATCACGTACGCGGTGGACCGGGTCCGCGACGGGCGCTCGTTCTCGGTGCGGCGCTGCGTGGCCTACCAGTACGACAAGGCCATCTTTTACATGTCGGCCTCGTTCCACCGGGCCGAGGACGGTCTGGACCACCAGACCGAGGCGCCGCTCGACGTGCCGCCGCCGGACGGCCTGCGTACGCTCGACGACCGCCTGGCCGCCAACCCGATGCGGGTCGCGTTCCTGGGCGGCTGGCAGCGGCCGTTCGACGTGCGGTACGTCGAGGAGCCGCCGTGGGTGGGTGAGGGCCCCATCTCGGCCTCCCGGCACATCCGGGCCTGGATCCGCATCAAGGGGCGGCTGCCCGACGACCCGCTGCTGCACGCGTGTGCGCTGACCTACTGCTCGGACCTGGTCCTGCTGGAGTCGGTGGTCGGCGTGCACGGGGTGGGTTTCGGGCCCGGCGGGATGATCGGGGCGAGCCTCGACCACGCGCTGTGGTTCCACCGCCCGTTCCGGGCCGACGAGTGGTTCCTCTACGACTGCAGCAGCCCGTCGGCCTCGGGCGCGCGGGGCCTGGCGACCGGGCAGATGTTCACAATGGACGGTCGGCACATCGCCACGGCCGTCCAGGAGGGCCTGCTGCGCCGCATCGGCGGCTGATCACCACTGATACACGCAGATCTTGGAAATGTGGACCCCCTATAGGGGGGTATCAACTTCCAAGGTCAGCCCACCGCGTTGGTCAGCCTGCCTGGCCAGTCGTGTCGGTCGGTTTACCTGGCCAGTCGCGTTGGTTGGCCTTCCTGGACCAGTCGGGTTGGTCGGCGCGCGGGTTGGGCCAATCGGGTTGATCAACTTGCCCGGGCGGGACCAAGATCGCGGCGGCCTATACTCCTCGGTGTGCGCCTCAACGCTCGGGTGGACTACGGACTGCGGGCCGTCGTCGAGATGGCCGCAGTTGGGGCGTCGGCTGACAACCCGGTCACCTCGGAGCGAATCGCCACCGCGCAGGACATTCCCCCCAAGTTTCTCGAAAGCATCCTGCTGCAGCTGCGACGGGGCGGAATCGTCAACTCGCAGCGCGGGCCGGAGGGCGGTTACTGGCTGGCCCGGCCGGCCGAGGAGATCACGCTCGCCGAGGTGATCCGGGTGATCGACGGGCCGCTGGCCAACATCCGCGGTCAGCGGCCGGAGGATCTCGGCTACCCCGGGGCGGCCGCGGCGCTGCAGGAGGTCTGGATCGCGCTGCGGGCCAGCGAGCGCCACATCCTCGAGCAGGTCACAATAGCCAACGTGGCCCAGAACCGGCTGCCGAAACGGGTCCGGGCCCTCGCCTCGGATCCCTCCGCCTGGACCTGAGCATCCGTCGCCGCTCGGACCTGGCCTCGATCCTGCGCGGCTGAACCCGATCCCGGACCCTCGTGCGACGAGGTCTTGATCTGGCGGTCCGAGTTCGACCCCGTCCGGACCCGACCGCGGTCGGCCCGTCACCTGATCCCGACCTCCACTTGGCCGTGACCTCGTCCACCGCGGGCGTACCTGCCCGGAGGGTCCGCGCCGGGGTCCTAGGGTTGCTGGTGTGACTCTTTACCGGATCGGCGAGGCGGCGGCCCTGCTGGGCGTGAGCACCGACACCGTTCGCCGTTGGGTGGACAGCGGCCGGCTGGCGGCGATCCGGGACGAGCACGGTCACCGGGTCATCGAGGGGACCGCGCTGGCCGCCTTCGCGCGCTCTTTGGCCGACGAGCCCGACGAGCGCGCCAACCGTTCGTCGGCCCGCAACCGGCTGCCCGGCATCGTCACCAACATCGTGCGGGACGGCGTCATGGCCCAGGTCGACCTGCAGGCCGGGCCGTTCCGCATCGTGTCGCTGATGAGCCGGGAGGCGGTCGACGCCCTCGGGCTGGAGGTCGGCTCGCGGGCCGTGGCCGTCATCAAGTCCACGACCGTCGTCATCGAGAACGGCTGAGGTGCCAAAGCAGCCGCCCGGTCATGACGTCGACGATCGGCGGGTGGAGCCGGCCCGATCGTGATGTAGGCCGACCAGGGAGAATGGCGGGTGCCGGCCTGGCATTCGGAGCATGGGAAGGTGCCGCGTGATCGAGATTCTGGGCCCCGTTGAGCTGGCGCGGGCGCGGGAGACGGGGGCGTTGGTCGCGGGCATCCTCCAGACCCTGAAGGGCCGATGCCGGCCGGGGGTGAACCTGCTGGACATCGATCGCTGGACGAAGAAGCTGATTCTCGAAGCCGGGGCCGAGTCCTGCTACGTCGACTACGAGCCGAAGTCGTTCGGGCGGGGCCCGTTCGGCCACTACATTTGCACGTCGGTCAATGACGCGGTGCTGCACGGGCGGCCGTATAACTACACGTTGGCCAACGGCGACCTGCTGACGTTGGATCTGGCGGTGTGTCTCAACGGGGTCGTGGCCGACTCGGCCATCAGTTTCATCGTGGGCGATGTTCGGCCGTCGGAGGGTGTGGCGCTGATCGAAGCGACCGAGCGGGCGTTGGCGGCAGGGATCGCGGCGGCCCGGCCCGGGGCCCGCGTCGGTGACATCTCGTACGCGATCGGCTCGACGCTGCGCGAGGCTGGGTATGCCATCAACACCCAGTTCGGTGGTCACGGCGTCGGGTCGACGATGCACCAGGAGCCGCACGTCCCCAACATGGGGCAGCCCGGCCGTGGGTACCCGCTGCGTCCAGGGATGCTGCTGGCCCTGGAGCCCTGGATCATGGCCGACACGGCCGAACTGGTCGTCGACGCCGATGGCTGGACGCTGCGCAGCAAGACCGGTTGCCTGACCGCCCACAGTGAACACACGATCGCCATCACCGACGACGGCGCCGAGATCCTCACCGTCCCGCGATCCTGAGCCACCCGGGTCAGCCGCTTCACGGCACTGCCCATTGGTTTGTTACGGACGGTGAACGGGTCCCGCCGGGACGTCCGGCCGGAGTCGGATTCCTTTGCTCTGCTGCCTTATACGCAACACGTCGTGACCACGTGATATTGATAATCGAGCATCTAAAGATGTAGGTAGACCTGTTACGTACGGTCACCATGCCCTGGTTGTTTGGCCGCGCCGCCGGGTTCGGATCGGGCTGAGCTGGCTCCCCGTCGCGTCGCCCGGTGATCGCGGTCCGGCAAGGGCAGCGCCCGACGGGTGTCGACGTGAAGAAGTCCTCTGGGGAGAATCGGGCGGCGCTCTGGACCGCGTCGCGGTCCGGTTGGTTCACCGGCCGGTCCGGTTGGGTTCACCGGCCGGTTCGGTTGGAGCTGGCGGTCCGTCGTCAGGTTCGGTGGCGGGCTTGCCGCTGGAGGTGGCTGTCGACGTGCCGGTGGGCTCGGTCGCCGGGATATCGGGTGCAGCGATGAGTCTGCTGTCGAACCCGGTCGTTGGCCCACCGTCGAGCCCGGTCGGGGCCGGTGCTTCGGCAGCGGCCGGCGTACCGGCCAATCCTCGCGAAGGTGCCGCGGCATGGCTGGCATGTCGCCCAGACCGTACGACCGGATTGTCCGTGCAGAGTAGACGGACCTCGCCGGCTGGCCCGACGCTGCGGATCGCGATGGAAGGTCCCCGGTGGTCGGGCCAAGCCGTACTGGTCGCCCCACCATTCACCCGGTCGCGAATGGTGTCCAAATGGGACGGATACCGGCGCCCGCCTCCGTTTCGGACGTCGTCGACGTCCTGCGTGGGCTGGACGATGTGGCCGTCGTTGTCGACCACGATCCAGCCAGAGTCCGGCGATGGCCATCATCTTGGCGAAGGTGGGCAGGACCGGCACGATCGCTCAGGACTCGATTGGGCCCACAGTGGACGGTGAGACGCCCACGCGTCGTGCCAGTTTTCGTTGGCTGATGCCGGCGATGCGCCTGGCCCGCCGGAGCAGGCCGGCTATCGGATACGGCCCGAGCTTGGGCCGGGCCGCCGCGCGCGCATCGGCCGATTGGGCGCGCGCTGGGTCGGCTGGTTGACGTTTGGCCGCCGTTGTGCCAGGCCGGTTGCGGGTCGGTCGGCTGGTTCGGCGTCAGGGCAGCCCGGCTCGGTGGGCGCGGTCGCGCGGCGCGGTGGCACGCGCCTAGACCGGGCGGGCCGCCGACGGGCGTGCGCGTCATGGCCGCCGCGGGTTGACCGACCCGGTCGCGCGTGGCCGGTGACGGGTGACGGCCCGCCCCACACCGGCGCAGGGGGACTACTCCGGCTGCCCGTCCGGCTCCGGGGATGGCGCCGGGGACGGAGTCCGCTGGGCGGGCACGTGCGTGGCCGGCGGGGTGGCCCACGGCCCATCGAGCGTGGTGGCGGATTCGGCTCGCCCGGTGTCGGGTGGGGCGGGGGACGCCTCCGGTTCCGGGTGTTGGGCGACCGGGCTGGCGTCCGCCGCGGCTTGGTCGGCAGCGGGCCCGTCCGGCGAGGAGACCGCCTCGGCACCCGGGGTCGGCGGGGCCGACGACGCGGCGGGCTCGGAGTCCGGCGCGTCGGGGGAGCCAGGCGCCTCGTGAGAGCCAGGCGCGTCGGCGGGCATGTGGGGCGCCGTGATGGTCAGGTCGTCCGGCACCCGGGGGAGGATCCGCTTGAAGTAGTCATTGCGGGCCGCGGTCGCGCCGACGTCCCGGCCGGCCTTCTCGGACAGGAACCAGCGGTGCTCGAGGATCTCGTGGAAGACCTCCACCGGGTCCAGCTTGTCGCGCAACTCCTCGGGAATCGCGTTGACGGCCGGGTCGTACACCTCGGTCAACCATCGGTTGGCCGCCACCGCCTCGGGGATGGGCCGACCCGCCTGCCGCTCCAGGTGCGATCGGTAGCTGGCGATGTCGTTGAGCAGGCGCCGGGCCTGGTTCTCCTGGGCCTCGAGGCCGGTCCGGGCGAACAGCAGCCGGCGGTGGTGACCGGGCTCGGCGACCCGGGTGCGCAGCCGCAGGCGGTTGCTGCCGTCGCCGGCGTCGATGAGCTCGATCTCATCCACATCGAAGCCGAGATCGTTGAGCCGGCGGACCCGCTCCAGGATGCGCAGGCGCTGCTCCGACGGGTGCACCCGCTCCTCCCGCGTCAGCTCCGACCACAGCGCCTCGTACCGGCGCGGGATGTCCTCGGCCACCGCCACGGGGTCGACGTCCGGGGGCAGCAGGCCGCCGGCCTGCAGGTCGTACAGCTCGCCCCCGACCCGCTCGAACGCGAGCTCCACGTCGTAGGCGCGCTTGCCGTCGGAGAGCTTGTCGTGCAGTTCGGAGGTCTCGGCGTCGACCAGGTACGCCGCCAGCGCCCCGGCATCGAGACGGAACAGCGTGTTCGACAGCGAGCAGTCGCCCCAAAAGAAGTTGGCCAGGTGCAGCCGGGCGAGCAGCTCGACCATGGCGTCGAGCAGCTTGTCCACCGGCTGACCGCTGCCGCGCGGGCTGGCGAACAGCGCCCGGTACGAGATCGAGTGATCGAGAAACTTGGTCACCAGCACGGCGTCGAGGTCGTTCGGCCGGTCCACCACGATGCCCAGCACCTCGACCGCCGGGATCTCCAACTCGCGCAGCCGCCGCAGCAGCCGGTACTCGCGCCGGGCCAGGCGTTCGTCGATCTCCTTGAGAGCGTAGATCTGTCCGGCCTCGTGGACGAACCGCACCACGTGCCGCGAGATACCGCGCTGGCGGATCTCGACGACCCGGTCGTCCTTCCACTCCTCGATCGGCTCACGCCAGGGCAGGGTGAGCAGGCCGGCCGTCTGGTCGGCGGGCGGGCTGAAGACGAAACGCACGGACGTTACTGTCTCACGCCGCCGCGAGCCGGTCACGCGTCGCGCCAGTGTGGCCCGGTGCGGTGTCGGTGGTGGCCCGGTGCGGTGTCGGTGGTGGCCCCGGTGGGGTGGTCGGTTCGGCGGGTGGCCCGATTGCGACGGGTGGGCGGGGGATGGCCGGGGTACCGGCCGGGGTCTGGTTCAGCGAGGTTGGGGCTGCCGCGGACCGGCCCGGTGACCGGGCGCGGCGGACCGGATGGGAGAGGGGCCAAGGCGCCCGAGGCAGGTCGGATGGTGGCGGCCGAGGCGGCCGGCGGTGGGCCGGATCGGCGGTGGGTACCGAGGTGCCCGGGGCGGGCCCGATGGCGACTTCCGGGCGCCGGGTGGCGTTCGTGCGGCGGGCCGGACGGACGAGGGGCGGGCGCGTCCGGCCCGGGCGTCGTTGTCGAGGGCTAGGTAGTGATCATGCCTGTCGGTACCATCCGAGGATGGACCCCGGGCCGTCGCCGCGCAACGGGCTGTGTCAGGAAGGACGCCTTCCTAGGCACCAGACGTCAGGAAGGACGCCTTCCTGACATGAGTTCGCATGACCTGAGCCTGCGCCTGCACGGCCGCGACACCGGGGTCGCCGAGCCGGCCCGGCACCACGCGCCCCTGGTGTGGGTCCCGTCCGTCTGCCCAACCGACCGGGGGAGCTCGTAATGCTGGGGCACACCAACTACGGCGAGGCCGAGGTACGGCTGCTGCGCGTCGCCCGTGGTCCGTACCACCACGACATCGTCGATCTCACCGTCGGCGTGACACTGGCCGGCGCCTTCGACGTCAGCTACCTGACCGGCGACAACACCAACCTCCTGCCGGCCGACACGCAGAAGAACACCGTGTACGCCTTCGCCCGGGACGGCATCGGCTCCCCGGAGACGTTCGGGCTGCGCCTGGCCCAGCACTTCGTCGACAGCCAGCCCAGCATCTACCGGGCTCGGGTGTCCCTTGTGGAGTGTCCCTGGACCCGCGTGGGCGGGCACACCTTCGCCCGGGTGGAGGGCGGCCTCCGCACCGCCGCCGTCACCTACGACGGCTCCCACGCCTGGGTGGTGGCCGGGCTCGCCGACCTGGCGCTGCTCGCCACGACCGGGACGGAGCTCACCGGCTTCATCGTCGACCGGTACACCACGCTCGCCCCGGCCCGCGACCGGATCCTCGCCGTCTGGGTCGACGCCGCGTGGCGGTACTCGATCACCACGGCCGAGCCGGCCCGCTGGCACCGCATGCACGACCGGGCCCGGCAGGCGCTGACCGAGGCGTTCGCCGGCACGGACAGCCGCTCGCCGCAGCAGACCCTGCACGCCCTGGGCCAGGCCGTCCTCGACGCCGTGCCGGAGGCGGCCGAGGTCCGGCTGTCGCTGCGGGCCCGGCATCATGGCCCGGTCGATCTCGCTGCGTTCGGGCTGGACAATCCGGGCGTGGTGTACGACCCGTCGGAACGGCCCTACGAGCGGGTCGAGGGAGCCGTGCTGCGTGAGGGAGCGCCGCCAGCGGGACTGGCGTGGTCCATACATCCAGCCGTGTGACATGCTCGATGAGTCCGGCTACGCCGACCGCGATCGTCCCGTGTGGACGGTTGAAGCAGGCGTACGGGCTGGTCGACCAGACCCTGCGTTTCGCGGTGCAGATCGAGAGCCGGTGGCGATCCTCGGCCCCGACGGCGCCGCGACCGTGGTCGGTTCATCGCCGCCGCCGAGGGCCGGTGTGTGCGGCATCCCGTGAGCCTCGGCGTCAGTGACCGGCGTCACATTTTGGTCGTTGTCCCTGCTTTCCGGGAATTCCCGCAAATTTGTCGGTGCTGGTCGGTACGGTGCCCGAGGATTTCCAGCCGGGCACCGGTCTGACGGAGGAATCATGCAGCGACGACAGACGACCGACCTGGCCATCGAGGCGGAAGGGCTGGTCCGAACCTTCGGCCAGACCCGGGCGCTGGACGGGCTGGACCTGCGCGTCCCCGCCGGGATGGTCTACGGGTTGCTCGGACCCAACGGCGCGGGCAAGACCACCACGGTGCGGGTGCTGGCCACGCTGTTGCGGCCCGATGGCGGGCGGGCTCGTGTGTTCGGCCACGACGTGGTCACGGAAGCGGACGCCGTACGGTCGCGGGTCAGCCTCACCGGGCAGTTCGCCTCGGTGGACGAGGACCTGACCGGGCACGAGAACCTGACCCTGCTCGGCCGGCTGCTGGGCTACCCCACGCCCGCGGCCCGGGCCCGGGCCGACCAACTGCTGGCGGCGTTCGGGCTCACCGACGCGGCCGGGCGGCAGGTGAAGAAGTACTCCGGCGGCATGCGTCGCCGGCTCGACATCGCCGCCAGCATCCTGAGCACGCCCGACCTGCTGTTCCTGGACGAGCCGACGACCGGGCTGGATCCGCGCAGCCGCAACCAGGTGTGGGAGATCGTGCGGGCGCTGGTCGCGCACGGCACGACCGTGCTGCTGACCACGCAGTACCTCGATGAGGCCGACCATCTGGCCGCGCGCATCGCCGTGGTCGACCACGGTCGGGTGATCGCCGAAGGTACGCCGGGCGAGCTGAAGGCGTCGATCGGCTCGGGCACCGTGCATCTGCGGCTGCGCGACCCCGGGCAGCGGGAGGAGGCGCGACGCGTCCTCGCTGCGGCGCTGAACACCACTGTGCAGACCAGCGCCGATCCCTTCGCGCTGACCGCGCGGGCCACCGGTAACGGCGACGACTTTGCCGCGAGCGAGCAGGCGTCCCGAGCGCTGCACGCGCTCTCCGCGGCCGGGATCGTCGTCGACGAGTTCGCCTTCGGCCAACCCAGCCTGGACGAGGTGTTCCTGGCGCTCACCGAGCGGCCGGCCGCCGAGCCGGCGGAGCCCACCCGGTCTGAGAGCTCTGACGAGATGGAGGCGGTCCGATGACGGCAGCCACGCAGACCGAGACGCCCTACGTGCCGTCCGCCGAGGTGCTGGGGGCGGTCCTGGCCCCGGGCGAGCGACCGCCGCGTCCCTCGGCGTGGTCGGCGTCGGTGAGCTTCGGCTGGCGGGCCCTGCTGAAGATCAAGCACGTGCCGGAGCAACTGTTCGACGTCACGGCGTTCCCGATCATCATGACGTTGATGTTCACCTATCTGTTCGGCGGGGCGCTGGCCGGCTCGACCCGGGAGTACCTGCAGTACCTGCTGCCCGGCATCATGGTGACCAGCGTCGTGATGATCACGATGTACACGGGCGCCGGCCTCAACACCGACCGGGAGAAGGGGGTCTTCGACCGGTTCCGCAGCATGTCGATCTGGCGGCCGGCCCCGTTGGTCGGCATGATCCTCGGCGACATCCTGCGGTACCTGATCGCCGGGACGGTGATCCTCGTGCTCGGCGTGATCCTGGGCTTCCGGCCGGGCGGGGGTGTGCTCGGTGTGCTCGCCGGCCTCGGGCTGCTGCTGATCTACTCGTTCGCCTTCTCCTGGGTGTGGACCCTGCTGGGTCTGGTCCTGCGGACAGAGCGATCGGTCATGGGGGTCAGCATGCTGGTGCTGTTCCCGCTGACCTTCCTGAGCAACGTCTTCGTCGACCCGGCCACCATGCCGGGGTGGCTGCAGGCGTTCGTGAAGGTCAATCCGATCACCCACCTCGTGGACGGGGTGCGCTCGGTGATGGCCGGGTCGCCGAACGGGAGCGCCATCCTGTGGCTGCTCCTCGAAAGCGCCGCCTTCATCGTGATCTTCGGATACCTGACCATGCGCCGGTACAACCGTCTGTAGCGGCTGCCGTGGTGGGCGCCGCCGGGGTCAGGTATCCCAGGCGTCGATGATGTCCGGGCCCACGTTCGTGTCGGCCGGGGTCACCGTCGCCAGGAGTTCCCCGGCGGCGTCGACGGCGACCACGAACAGGGTGCCGCGGGCCGTGTCCCGGCCGGGGGACAGCACGACGGGGCGGTCGTCCACCGCGGACTCGTCGAGCACCCGGCCGTTGTCGTCGATCAGCCGGACGGCCGCGGCCCGGGGCGTCCGGACCAGCACGACCACCTGACCGTTCCAGCGGTCGAGCGGGATGGCGATCAGCCCGTGCGACCCGGTGGGGGCGGCGAAGGTGGTGTCGTCGATGCCCCAGGCCGCGTCCACGCGGGTACGCACCACGGTCGCGATGCTGCCGATCCAGCCGCCGCGAGCCCGGGGCCCGGCGAGCACCGTGATGGTCGTGTCGATGGGGGTGTCGACCACGGTGGCCACGCCGTTCTCGACCGTCACCAGGGCGAACGGGGCCTCGGGCCACGACGCGCGTGGGGACAGGGCCACGGGGCCGGACCACAGCACACGGCCCACCGTCACCAACTCCGATCCGTAGACCCCGACCAGGTGGGCGGCCTGGTAACGGAGCCGTTCGCGGTCGGGCTGCCCCTCCGCGCTGGACATCAGCCAGTCCAGGTCGCCGTCGTCGAGCGCGGGGCGGGGAACAGGGGCCTCCTCCCGGACCATGCCCTCGCAGGTCGCCCGCCAGTACAGCGGCCCGTCCGTGCGCAGGCGGCGCGCCAGGTGCCCGCTCGTCTCCGGGGTCCATCGGGTCAGGTCGACCGCCGACGTGGTGGCGAGCTCGCACCCGGGTGGGGCGAGCAGGACCCAGAGCGGATCCTGCGGGGAACCGATGAGCGCCGATGTGGCCGGCCGGGCGGGTTCCAGTCGGTACCCGTGGTGGTCGGTCGGGTCGGCCAGCAGGACCGGCTGAGCCAGCGTCTCGGCGCTCGCCCCGCGGGGCCCGAAGACCCACAGCAGGTACGTCAGCGCGTACCGCCGCTGGTCATCCTCGATCTCGGTGTTGCGCAGCGACAGCAGGCCGACCCGATACTCGTCGATGTCCTCGGCGAACAGGACGGTGGCACGCAGTCGGCGGGTGTTCTCGGACGCGAAGGACACCAGGCGGTTGGCGGACGTCGCCTGCGTGACGTGGTCGGCGAGGTCATTGACGAAGGCGCGGTCGGCGGCCAGGGCACCCCGCGGCGGGGCATCGACCAGGCTCGCCACCCACCGCAGGCGGCCGTCAAGGTCGGGTGGCGGGGCCGGAGGCAAGGGCGAGCCGCCCAGGACCACCGCGACGGCCGCCGCCGCGACCACCGCCACGACGATGCCGCCGAGCGTCCAGCGGGAACGTCGGCTGGCCCATCGCTGCCGGGGCGTCGGCTCGACCGGCATCGCATCCAGGTCGATCGTCATCGTGTCCAGTCTGGCAGAGAAGCCGGTCCGACACGGGGCGTCTCTGACCTGGGCACCGGTTGATGTGGGGCGACGGCCGATGCGGCGGCGCCGTCTGCCCATGGGGGCACCGTCCTGATCTGAGCCTCGGCCGGGGTGCTGTCGACACGACACCCAGCAGGGCTGCGCCGCAGCCGTGACCACGCTAAGTTGCCGGGCCATGACACCACCGCTGCCCCGTCGGCGCCCCACCGGGGTGTCCACCCGTGCGCTGCGCACCGACTTCTTCACCCCGCGCCCGCCCGTGCAGTGGCTCTCGCCCGGCGAGCTGGCCCGGACCGGGCTGCAGGTCGCCATGGCCGAGGGGATCGGGGCCTACCTGGACAAGCGCGAGCAACAGATCCTCTTCTCCGACGAGGCGTTCCGGGAGGATGAGGGCCGGGATGAACTGTGGCTGGACTACGTGGCCGACACCGGCGACGGATTCCACGCCACGTACGCCGTGGCGTACTCGCTCGGCCAGGAGAGCCTGACCGTCGAGGGGGTGGACCGGCCGCTGCCCCGGGCCAACGTCCTCGTGTTCGGTGGTGACCAGGTCTATCCGACCCCCAGCCCGGCCAACTACGACGACCGGCTGCGGGGTCCGTTCACGGCCGCCCTGCCCGAGGTCCCGCCCGGGCAGGCGGCGCCGACCATCTACGCGCTGCCCGGCAACCACGACTGGTACGACGGGTTGACCGCGTTCCTGCGGGTCTTCGCCACCGGCCGGGAGACGATCGGGGCGTGGCGGACCCGTCAGCGGCGCAGCTACTTCGCGGTCAAGCTGCCGCACAACTGGTGGCTGTTCGGCATCGACGCGCAGGAGAACGCGTATATCGACGAGCCGCAGCTGGAGTACTTCCACCGGATCATCAACGAGTCGCTGCGCGACGGCGACCGGATCATCCTCTGCACCCCCGAGCCGGCCTGGGTGCAGGGGCACGACGACCCCGACGTGTACCGGGTCACCGACGCGTTCCTGCGTACGGTCATCGATCCAGCCGGACAGGAGGCCTGGCTGCAACAGGCGTACGGCGGCCGGTTCGTCCCGCCGCCCAAGCGGATCACGGTGCCGCTCATGATCTCCGGCGACTGGCACCACTACGTACGCTACGAGCGCACCGACGACGGCCCGAGCGGCGACCGGGACGACCGTCCGCGCGATGATCGCCAGCGGGACGACCGCCGTCACCTGGTCACCTGCGGGGGCGGCGGGGCCTACCTGCTGGGCACCCAGTACCTGCCGCGCACGATCACCACGCCGCCGCCGGACATGCGTCCCCCCAAGAGCGAGACGGTCCGCCGGTACACCCGCCAGGTCCGGTACCCGTCGCTGGCGCGCTCGTTCTGGCTCGGGCTCGGCGCCCCCATCCGCCTGCCCTGGCGCAACCCGGGATTCATCGCCATGCTCGGGTTCGTCCAGGCCCTGCTCTGGTACGCCTGGAGCCGGGCCGGCGGGTCCCCCAACTTCGCCGTCGTGGTGCTGCTGGCGCTCGTGCTGGCCGGCACCACGTTCCTCGCCGCCGGCCTCGGGGCCCCGCACCGGGGACGGCTGTGGGTGATCCTCCTCGGCCTGCTCCATGCGGCCGCCCAGGTGCTCGGCGTGCGGGCCGTCATGGTGCCGCTGGTGGAATACGCCTGGCAGCCCACGCTGCCCCGACCAACGGCGGCGCTCACGTACAACCTGGAACGCATCTGGGAGTACGGCCGCTACTACCTGGAGTGGCTGGGTTGGTATGTGGCGTACGGGCTCGTGGCCGGCCTGGTCTCGGCCGTGGTCGTGGGGCTGTACCTGGTCGTGGCCAGCCTGTTCCGGCGCAACATCAACGAGCTCTTCTCGGCGCAGCGCATCGAGGGTTACAAGTCGTTCATTCGGTTGCACATCGGGCCGACCGGCGAGCTGACCGCGTACGTGATCGGCATCCCGCGGGTCCGCCGCGCGCTGCCCGCCTGGCGGTTCCTGCACTGGAAGGCCAACCCGTCCGGGCAGCCTTGGGAGCCCTGGTTCACCCCGCGAGCCCGGCTGCGCTACCAGTTGATCGACACGTTCACCATCCGCTGACCCGGGCGGCTGGTTCGCCTACCCGGGACCCGCGGAATGGGCCGGGGCCGGCTGACCGGGCCGGCCGGCCCGATCCCGGGCGACCGTTGCTGACGGGGCGGCACGCTGAGCGTCGCCCCGTCACCGGGGATGGGGCGGCTCGGCACGCTCCCGCAGCAGGTGGCGAACGTCGTCGATGTCGCGGGGGGAGGTGCGGGCGGCCTGCAGGAACATCAGGCCGGTCGGGATGAAGAACACCTGAAACGCCGCCAGGCCGACCACGAAGTTCATGGGTGGCGGCAGGCTGGGGGCCAGGGCCTCGAACGTCCGGCCGGCCAGCCACGTCCCCGAGGAGCGTCCGATGCCGTTGGCCAGGTTGCCGAGGCTGTAGACGGTGCCCCGGTGCTCGGGCGGGTTCACCTCGGTGATGAGGGCGAACCAGTTCGGGGCGTTCGCCGAGGTCAGGGCCAGCGCCACCACGGCGGTGAGGAAGCTCGCCGCCATGACGGGCTCGGTCACCACACTGCGCAGCACCGCCCAGACGACACTGTCGCGGCCGTCGTGCAGGTCCAGCCGCATCGGCGCGAAGAGCACCACCAGGTAGAACGGGATGGCGGCCAGCACCCCGACCCCGGCCACCAGCGCCCGGCCGCGCGGGGTGCGCCGCTGCAGCCGGTCGCCGATCAGGCCACCCACGATGGACAGCGCCCCGCCGAGCGCGAAGAGCGTGCTGTAGAGGCTGCCCACCTGGATGGCGACCTGCTCCGAGTACCCGAGTTCCTCGGCCTTGGCCTGGAACAGGCGGGGCAGGAACACCAGGGACCCGAAGACGAGCTGGGCGGTGACCCCCTGCAGCACCAGCCAGACGTTGGTCCGCCGCCGCGCGATCACGGGCAGGTCGGCCCGGGTGATGCGGTACTCGTAGTCCTCGCCGGCGGCGAAGACATGGGCCAGCTGCGGCTCGCTCTCGCCCCGGTGGATCGTCTGGGTGAACAGGTAGGCCACGGTCGCGGCCACGCCGACCCCCGTGATGACGAAGAACGGCCGGCGCCACTCGTACGCCCCGAGCAGGCCGCCCAGCAGGCCGCCGGCCAGCGTCCCCACCCCCTGGGACAGCCCCCACAGGCTCATGATCAGGCCCCGGCGCCGGGGCGCGATGAGGTCGCTGACGACTGAGAAACCGATCGATCCAACCGCGCCGAGCCCGATGGCGCCGATCACCTGGGAGGCGAGGAAGAACACGTAGCCCGGCGCCAGCGCGGAGCCCAGGGTGCCGGTCGCCCAGATGAGCGTGCCGAGCATCAGCAGCGGCTTGCGGTCCGACCGGTCCCCCAGGTACCCCCAGGCGACCGACGCGACCGCCGTGACCAGGAACGCCGCCGCCGTCGCGGCGGCAATCGCCGCCTCAGCGACGTCGAATTCCCGGGCGATCGGCTTGTACAACGGCGGCGCCAGCCCGGCGGCCACGTTGTCCAGCGATGCGAGGACCAGGAACACGACCACCGTGTAGCGGCGGCGCATGGTCACACCTGGTGACCGTACCGGGCGGCTGCGACGCGCGTACGGCGGCCGTCGTGACTCCACCACTGCCGGTGCGAGGGCGCGCCCCGGCTGACCCCGAGAGCGGCCGTCGGAGGCCGTCAACCGGTCAGCCGGTGGGGCAGGCGATCAGCGGGCATGACATTGCTCGCCCCGGCGTCAGCGGCCACGACCGGCAAAGGGCCCGGAAAAAGGCTGGAGCTCGAGCGACCACGGGGGAAGTCGTTCGAGCTCCGGCGATAAGAAGCATAACGCCGTTTCGGCGTTCGCACCATAGCCGAATCGCCGACCCCAGGGGTCAGGAGTTCGGCGTAGGTTCATTCACCCGGCGGGGTAGCCCCAGGGGGTTGGCGTCGCGCAGCGCCTCGGGCAGCAACGCGTCGGGCACCGACTGGTAGACGACCGGCCGGAGGAACCGCCGAATCGCCGCCGTACCCACCGACGTGTGCAGCGCCGCCGTCGTGGCCGGCCACGGTCCGCCGTGGTGCTGGGCGGCCGTGACCGCGACCCCGGTCGGCCAGCCCGACCAGACGATCCGCCCGGACCGCGCGGTCGCCCGGTCGAGCAGCGCCCGCACCAGGTCCGCCTCGGTCTCCGGATCGGCGTGCACCGTGGAGGTGAGGCTGCCCGGCACGGCGTCCAGGGCGGCGAAGAGCTCGTCGGTCGAGGCGTACTCCACGATCACCGCCGTGGGCCCGAAGCACTCCTCGAGCAGCGGCCCGCGCCGCTTGACGAACGCGGCCGCCCCCACCGCGAACAGGCTCGGCGCGACCGTGTACCCCTCCCCGGCGGAGGGCGCGGGCGCCACCACCGTCCGGACGTCCGGCTCCTCGGCCAGCGCGGCCACCCCGTGCCCGTACGCCTGGTGGATGCGCCCGCTCAGCAGCGGCCCCACACTCGCGCCGGCCACTGCCTCGGCCAGGGCGGCGTCCAAGCCGTGGCCCTCGGGCAGGAACAGCAGGCCCGGCTTGGTGCAGAACTGGCCGGAGCCCAGCAGGTACGACCCCACGAAGCCCGTGACGATCTCCTGAGCCCGGCTCGCGAGCGCGCCGGGGGTGACCACGGTCGGGTTGAGCGAGCCGAGCTCGCCGTAGAACGGGATCGGGTCGGGGCGCGCCTGGGCGAGATCGAACAGAGCCCGCCCACCCGCGACCGAGCCCGTGAAGGCGGCCGCCTTGATCGCCGGGTGCTGCACCAGCTCCCGTCCCGCCTCGAAGCCGTACACGACCGCGAACGTGCCCTCGGGGGCGCCGTGCTCCCGCAGCGCCGCCGCGATCACCCGACCGGACCGGACCGACGTCTGGGGATGACCCGGGTGAGCCTTCACGATGACCGGGCAGCCGGCGGCCAGGGCGCTCGCCGTGTCCCCGCCGGCCACCGAGAAGGCGAACGGGAAGTTGCTGGCCGCATAGACGGCGACCGGGCCGATCGGCACCATCATGCGACGCAGGTCCGGTCGGGGCGCCGGCAGCGCGTTCGGATCGGGTCGGTCGATCACGATATCGAGAAATGATCCCTCGTCGACCTCGTCCGCGAACATCTCGAACTGCACGCGGGCGCGGGTGAGCTCGCTGTTGAGCCGGGCCGGGCCGAGGGCGGTCTCCGCGTCGGCCACCGCGACCAGTTCCTCGCGGGCAGCCTCCAGCGCCGCCGCCACGGCCCGCAGGCGGTCCGCCCGTCCGGTCAGGGCGGCGAGCTCCGGGGCCGCCGCAGCCGCGGCGGTGGCGAGCCGGTCGAGCTCGGCCGACGACGTGTGCGGCACCGGGTCACCCACGGGCCGCCCGGTACGAGGGTCGTATCCCTGGTCCACGTGACTACTTTCTTCCGACTGGATGGGCTGGTACTTCTGGCTGGGGGCTGGTTCTTCCGGATGGAGAATGTTTCTTCCGAAGATGGCTACTTCTTGATGATGTAGCGGATGGCGCTCCAAACGATGATCAGGCCGATGACGATCCCGATGATCGGCACGAACGGGATCTCGTTCCAGGGTCGGGGGTCGTCGGGAGCGGGCATCGTCAGCACCGCAACACTGTGCCACAGCCGGCAATCGATTGACCACTGGCAGACGATCGATCCAGCCGGCTGGACGGAGACGTGTCGTGACGGCGAGGGTGCCGTGACGGCGAGGCGTCGTCAGAAGTACGTGTCGATGACGTCGACGACCCGGTAGGCGTCGTCGACCACCGGGATCACCCGCCACTTGTCGAAGGCCGTGCACGGGTGCGAGATCCCGAGACGCACGAGCTCGCCCGGAACGACCGCAGCACCCCGCAGGAACGCGTGCTGGTCGTTGAGACGCTCCACTGTGGAGCCGTCCAGGGTCCGGTGCCGACCGTCGAGGCCGCGGACCGACAACGGCACCGGCAGCCCGATGTCGTACGGCAGGTCCCGCTTGCCGGCGCCGAGGATCGCCAGGCCGGGCTCCGGGGTGGACAGCACTTGCGCCCACACCTCCAGGGCTGCGGTCAACGAGCCCTCGTCGGGGCGACGCGTGAACGGTCCCGACGCCGCGTAGGTGCCGTCGTCGTGGGTGATGACCGCTCCGCTGCGCAGGACCAGCCGGCCGCCGTGGGCCCGGGCCACCGGCCCGAGCACCTCCACCACGACGTCGAACCAGGTACTGCCGCCGGCCGAGAGCAGCACCGGATACGGGCACACCGGGGCGATCCGTGCGGCGGCCTGGGCGATCGTGGTCAGGAACGCCTCCACCTGGTCGGCGTCGGGCAGCATGCCCTCGAACCCGGCCACGCCCGCCACCTCGACGCCGGGGACCGCGGCCGCGGCTCGGGCCACCTGCTCGGCCTCGTCCACCGTGCGACAGCCCGTGCGGCCACCCGCGTACCCCAGCTCGACCAGGACCCGCACCTTGCCGCCGTCGGCCAGCGCCTCGCGCAGCACCGACACCCCGGCGAGCGAGTCCACATAGCACAACAGGTCGCGTCCCTGCCGAGCCAGCCATCGCAGCGGCCGGGGGTCGAGGACCTCGTTGGCGATGAGGACGCGGGGCACCCCGAAGCGGAAGGCGGCCAGGGCCTGGTTGGCCGTGGCCACCGTGATCGCCCACGCGCCGGCCGCGAGCTGGGCGGCGAACAGCCGCGGGGACATGGTGGTCTTGCCGTGCGGGGCGAAGTCGACGTCGTGCCGGGCGCAGTACCGCGCCATCTGGGCGACGTTGGCCTCGATGGCCGACAGCCGGGCCACCATGACCGGCCAGGTGAACGGGCCGTCGAACAGGTCGTGCCCGGCCGCGCCCAGCTCGGTGCCCGTCGTGGTGGTGTCGGGCAGCCACAGCCCTTTGCTGCTCCAGTCGAGCGTCACCGGCCGCTGGCCGTCGCTGGAACCGGCGGGCGGAGGTACCGGGGCAGGTGTCGTGGGGGCGGTCACGGACACCAGGCTGTCACACGGCCGACCCGTCGGGCGGGCGGAGGTCGGAACCGTCAGGCCGACGAGACGGCGAACCCACCGGCGGGCGGCGGAGTTTCCCCCGTCGCCCACCGGTGGGGGCTCATGGCCGACGCGTACGGCCGGATGCCTCTGGCCGAGGTCCCGACCGTCGCCATCGGTCAGCGGACCGGTTCGCCGTTCTTGCCGATCAGGAAGAACTTCCCGTCGACACCCTGGCCCTTGGCCTCACCGGGCGCCCGGTCACCGGCGAAGCGGTACAGCTGGTGACCGTTGTAGGTCGCCTGCCGCTGGCCGTCCGGCCGGGTGAAGGTGCCCACCTTGCTCTGGTCGAGGTCACCCGTCACCTGGATCGGCGCCAGGATCGGGATCCAGGTCCGCTCCTGGTCCGTGTTGACGTCGGTGCGCTCGGGCGTGTCGGACGTGTTCAGGTACAGCGCGCAGCCGTTCTGGTCGACCAGCACGTCCCGCTTGCCGCCCGCTTCACCGACTCGGACCGTGACCTGGACGGCCTGCGTCGTCTGGGCCGCACCGGGCACGTTCTGAGTCGTCTGCCCGGTTCCCGTCGCCGTCGGCCCGCCCGTGGTGCGGGTCGGACCGGTCGTCCGGGTACCCGTGTGGCTGGGCACGCCCGCGGTGCCCGTACCGGTCCGGCTCGGCGCCGGCGTGGTGCTGACGCACGTCAGGGTCGTGCCCTCAGGTGCGCCCGGGACGGTAGCGGTGCCGGTCGCCGTTCGGCTCGGCGTCCGCGTCGGAGTGGTCGGCGTTCCGGTGGGCGTGCCGGTCCTGGTGGCCGTCCCGGTGCCACCACCGCCGGTACCACCCGTACCGCCGGTACCACCGCCGGGCGTCAGCTGGGGCGGCAGATTCGTCTGCGCTTGTACCGGCTCCGTTGTGGTGCTCCCGTTAGCCACGCCGGAGGCCGTGAATATGGCCGCGACCGCCGCCGCGGGCAGGACGAGTGCCGCCGCGATTCCGCGCCGGCTCGGCCCACGTGTTGGATGTTCCGGCATAGTCGTTCCTCCCCGTGTTGATCTGCCCGAACGTTCGGCTCGCGCACCAACCGGACCGTCATGAGGGTTCGGCTCGCATGCTCACCGAAGCAGGGTCCCAGGCCTCAACGCCCAATTCTGGTAAGGGCGGTCGGCGAGGGAGCAATGATCCTCACATCGATATCAATTAGCGGTTGGTCCCGGTGGGGGTGACGCGGGAGGGGCGTGACGGGTGAGGTGGCCGAAGGCGCGGTGGCCGTACGAACCTCCCGTTCGGTCGTGAGTCGGGGCCGTACGCATGTGAGCGGCGGGATCACGTGAGACACTGCCGGGCAGGAGGACCGCCCGTCGGAGTCGACCGCTTCGCCGACTGTTTCGCCGACGCCCGGCTCACCGCGACCGGGATTCGACTACTGTGGACGGACAGAGCCGGGCGTACGGGCCTGAGGGGGAATCATGGCGGTGGTGACGCGGGGATTCACCGGGCGCGGCCGGCGGGAGGTCGACCTGCCCCCGGGGCAGTACCTCACTGACGACTTTCCGGTCCTCTCAGCCGGACCGACCCCGCGCGTCAGCCTGGACGAGTGGCGGTTCGAGATTGCCGACCCGGGTGGGACACGCCAGTCCTGGAGTTGGCCGGAGCTGCTCGCCTTGCCCAGCGAGGAGATCACCACCGACATCCACTGCGTCACCAAGTGGTCCAAGCGGGGCACCCACTGGCGCGGCGTCTCCATCGACACACTGTTGTCCTCGGTGGACCGTGACGCCGGGTACGTGATGGCTCACTCGTACGGTGGTTACACGACGAACCTGCCGATGGCGGATGTGCGGGACGGGAAGGCATGGGTCGCGTACGAGTACGAAGGGCAGCCTCTGGCACCCGAGCACGGCGGCCCGGCCCGACTGCTCGTGCCGCACCTGTACTTCTGGAAGAGCGCCAAGTGGGTCCGCGGGCTGCGGCTGATGCCCAACGACGAGCCGGGTTTCTGGGAGAGCGCGGGGTACCACATGTACGGCGACCCCTGGCGGGAACAGCGGTACTGGGGTGACTGAGCTGGTGACGACGACGCGGCGGCCGCTCGCCTGGCGGGTGGCCACGGTCGCCGCTGTCCGGGAGGAGTCGGTGGCCGCCCGCACCCTCGTACTCGACGTACCCGACTGGCCGGGCCACCGCGCCGGCCAGCACTTGGACGTCCGGCTCACCGCCCCCGACGGCTACACGGCTCAGCGTTCCTACTCGATCGCCTCGGCCGCGCGAGCGTCGGCCGCCTCCACAGTGTCCACAGTGGAGGTCATGGTGCAGCGCATACCGCGCGGCGAGGTGTCGCCCTGGCTGTGCGACGTGGCCATGGTCGGTGACCAGTTCGAGATCCGCGGTCCGGTCGGCGGATACTTCGTCTGGGAGCCGTCGCGCCCCGAGCCGGTGCTGCTGGTCGCGGGCGGTTCCGGGATCGCCCCGCTCATGGCGATGATCCGTACGCGCAAGGAGGCGGGCAGCCGGGTGCCGTTCCGGCTCATCTACTCGGTCCGGGACCCCGACACCCTCATCTTCGGCGAGGAACTGGCCCGACGCGTCCGCGACGACCACGGGCTCGACGTCACCATCGTCTACACGCGACAGACGCCGCCCGGGTGGCGGCGGCCCGCGGGTCGGCTGACCGCTGAGGTGCTCGCCGAGGCCGGGTGGCCGGCTCCGCTCGCCCCGGCCTGCTACGTCTGCGGGCCGACCGGATTCGTCGAGACGGTGGCCGATCTGCTCGTGGCGGCGGGCCACGATCCAGCCGCGATCCGGACCGAACGCTTCGGGCCGACGGGGTGACCGTGGGGACTGGTTGTGTGCGACGCCGGGGCCGGGTGACGGCGGGGGACTGGTGACGGGGCAGCGGCGACCGCAGGGAGCGTGACAGTGGGAGCGGTGACAGGTGGGATCGACATGATCGACGAGCCTGAGTGGGTGGATGGTAACGACATGGCCGGCGTGGCCCGGGAACTCTTCGCCGTGGACGTGACGGCCGCGCGGGGCCGGTGCGTCACCTGTGGCCGGGAGACGATGATGGCCGAAGCCCACGTGTACCACCGAGCCCCCGGGATCGTCGCCCGGTGCGTCGGCTGCGACTCCGTGCTGTTGCGAATCGTCCGCGCCCCGGACCGAGCCTGGCTCGACCTGAGCGGGCTGGCGTACCTCGAGGTCCCCATCCCCACCGCCGTGCCCGAAGTCGTGCCGGTCGTGGCGTAGGCGTCGTGCCGATGCGGGCCGGCGTTGCGTCCGCTCGAGCTGTTGGCCGTGTGAGGCGATCGAGTGCCCTGGGCGGGGGCCGGTGTGGCCCGGAGCCTGACCGAGAAGCCCGCTCTGCCCGGACGACGAATCCCACGTCACGGTCCGTGATCAGTCGTCGTTCGGCCCGGGTTGTCCACGTCAGGTCCTTTGCTCTGCTGCCCTATACGCAACACCTTCCGACCTGCTAAGACATATAGGTCCAAGATTTGCGATGTCTTGAAGCTGGACACGGTCCGTAACCGTCGTACCGGGCGATCGGTCAGTGCCGTCGGGGGCCGTTGCGTATGAGGCAGCAGAGCAAAGGGCGGGCGCGTGCTCGACGAATCCTTGCCGCCGTCCCTGCCTGCGTCGCTGCCGGCCGCCCTCTCGCCGAGCCGCCTCATTGCATGGGCAGATCATGGAAATCCAGACCCCCTATAGGGGGTACAAAATTCCAAGATTTCGGGCTTTCCGACGAGCTGCGCTCTACGGGACCGCTGAAGTCAGCTATCGGAATAGAGGTATGTTTTGCTCGTGGGAATCAGGGCTGGGATACCGAATCGATCCCCAAGATGAGTCCTTCGAGCAACCGAGTCGCAATCATGCCGTACTCGTGCCAGGTGTCCCCGAGCACGACGGCGACGACCGACCATCGATCCGGTTCCGACCACGGCGAGCAGCGCCAGCAGAAATCCAGGCCGTAGTCGGTGACCGCCATCGCCGCCCGAGATCGGAGACGGCGGGGAAGGAGCCCGCAAGACCTCGTGCGGGCGCCGGCCAGGAAGCGTGTGCGAGCCCCGGTAGGCCGGGGGTCACGGGATTCACGACCGTTGCCTTCCATGCCGTGGGTCACACCAATCGGGGCGAGCCTGGCACCGCCTGAGCTCTGATCGACGCGGTCGTTGGCGGGGCCGTGCCGGTGGCGGCGCCCCTCGGGCGGCCACCGACCACCGCAACCGTGACGTCGTCGTCGGCCCGGGCGTGCCGCGCTGAGGACGATCTTTCCGGCCTGGGGACGCGTGGCCAGCCCGCGGCCGCGAAACTCGGTCGTTTCTGTCAGACCCCGGTGGTTGAGTGAGCGGCGACTTGATGATCGAGGAGGCAACCGTGATCGGAAAGATCGAGGCGGTCGTGATCGACACGGCCGATCCGTGGGGCCTGGCCCGGTTCTACAGCGAGGTGCTGGGGCTGGAGATCCTGCGCCAGGACGGCGGCTGGATCGATCTCGGTCGTCCGGGCAGTCAGGAGACGGTCCTGAGCTTCCAGCACGCCCCCGACCACCAGCCGCCGCAGTGGCCCGACCCGAACCATCCGCAGCAGTTCCACCTCGACATCCAGATCCAGGGAGACATCGAGGAGGCGGAGAAGAAGGTGCTCGCGCTGGGCGCTACCAAGCTGAGGGACAGCGGAGGCACCTTCCGGGTGTACGCCGACCCGTCCGGTCACCCGTTCTGCCTCTGCTGGGGTTCTCAGGCCAGCGGCGAGCACTAGGCCCGATCGACGCCCGGCCCGTGGCCAACGCGGGCCGGGCGAAACCGAACGTCGGGGTGAGCCGAGCCCGACGCTGGGGCAGGCCAGAGCCCTCGCCGGGCTAACGCCGGCGGCGACACCGGCACCGCCAAGGACCGGAGTCGGGTCGGGGACCGCTGGGGTCAGTCGGGGACCGGGGCGATGCGCAGGCGCAGGTACGGCGTGCCGATGCCGACGTTGAGCCATCCCTCGCGGTCCCCGATGAGCCGTCGGCCGAGCCGGGGCGGACGGTCCGGGCGAGCGGGGGACGCCGGAACCGGGGGCGCGTGGTCGTCGCCGGCGACCGAGATGACGGCGCGCAGCCCGAGCCGGCGGGCCAGCAGGCGCACGGCCGAGCACGCCATGCCCGCGCGCAGCCAGGCTTCGCCGGTGTCGGGTCCGTGCATCACGCCGATGTACTCGTCGCCGTCCCGGATCAGGCGCAGCCGTACGCCCTCGGCCCGGGCTGCCTTCACCAGCTCGCGCGCCACGCTGCGGCTCGACAGGACCGAGCGCAGGCGCCCGGGGCCAGCAGATCCGTTGCTGGCGGCGCGGGCATCGTTGTTGGCGGCGCGGGCATCGTCGTCGGCGATTCGGCCAGTGTCGTCGGCAACCCGGTCATCCCGTTCGAGTACGGGCTCGGCGGGCCGGGGGAGCCAGTCGGTCTCCGTAGCGGCGTAGAGCTCGCGGGCCTCGTCGGTGACCTCGACCGTGCCGGTGACCACGACGCGGGCCAGGTGGCGGGTCACCGGCGCTCCGTTCCGACCTCGACCGGGCAGCGGCACCCGGGCGCGATCGGCTGCTCCATTGTGGACGGCTCGTTCGGGCAGCTCCGGCAGCAGGGTGACGTGGGCCTGCAGGCCTTCGGCGGCCAGGGCCACCCGGGCCCGGTGCAGGGCTCCGCCGGCCGCGATGCAGGTCGCCTGCCAGTGCGGCGAGGCGTCCGGGACGGCGTACAGGTCCAGCGCCTCGGTCCCCACCACCCACCGCCAGGCCCGGGCCGCCTCGGCCAGCGTCGCGTCGGTGGCGGGCCCGGTCTCGTCGGGCGGCACGACCGCGGACGCTGCGGCCGATCCGGCCAGCGCCGCCGCCACCGTCCGGTCCGGCGCCGGCGCAGACGTACTTACATCCGTTGTCATGATCGGTCCAGCAGCAGCGCGCAGTTGATGATGCCGATGTGGCTGTACGCCTGCGGGTGGTTGCCCAGCCCGTGCTCGGTCATGGGGTCGTACTGCTCCGGCAGCAGACCGGTCGGCCCGGCGCAGGCGATCATCTGCTCGAACAGCTCCTCCGCGTCGGCCCGCCGCCCGGTGCGCAGGTACGCCTCGACCAGCCAGGCGCTACAGATGTGGAAGCCGCCTTCCCGCCCGGGCAGCCCGTCGTCCCAGCGATACCGGTAGACGATGGGCCCGCTGCGCAGCTCGGCCTCGACGGCGAGGACGGTGGCGAGGAACCGCGGATCGTCGGCCGGCAGCAGGCCGGACAGGCCGATCCACAGGCTCGACGCGTCCATGTCCGGGTGGTCGTAGGCCACCGTGTACGCCCCGACCTCCGGGTTCCAGCCGCGCTCGAGCACGTCCTGAGCGATCTTGTCGCGCAGCCCGTACCAGGCGGGATCCACCGGTATGCCGTGCCGCTCGCCCACCCGCAAGGCCCGGTCGATGGTGAGCCAGCCCATCACCTTCGAGTACACGTGGTGCCGGGGTGGAATGCGGGCCTCCCAGATCCCGTGGTCCGGCTCGTGCCAGCGCCGCGAGACCGCCTCGACCATGTCGTTCAGCAGCGCGACGTGCCACGGCTCGAGGCCGCCGCGCAGGTCGGCCAGGTGGGCGATCAGGTCGGCCACCGGCCCGAAGACGTCGAGCTGGACCTGGCGGTTGGCGGCGTTGCCGATCCGCACCGGTCGCGACCCGGCGTAGCCCGGCAGCGTCTCGATGACCGCCTCCGCGCCCAGCTCGTTGCCGTCCACCGAGTACAGCGGGTGCAGGCGCTCCGGGTGTCCGGCCGTACCCTCGATCACCCGGCGCGTCCACCCCAGCAGTGCCTCGGCTTCGTCGGCCGAGCCGAGCTGCACCAACGCCTGCGCGCTCATGGCGGCGTCGCGCAGCCAGCAGTACCGGTAGTCCCAGTTGCGGACTCCGCCGATCTCCTCGGGCAGCGACGACGTGCCGGCGGCGATGATGGCGCCGGTCGGCCGGTAGCACAGCGCCCGCAGCGTCAGGGCGGAGCGCAGCACGAGCTCGCGGGCCCGGTTGGGCAGCCGCAGCGTGGCCGACCATTCGCGCCACTCGCGTTCGGTCTGCGACTGTCGGGCCTGCACGGAGGTGACGTGCGCCGCGATGATGTGGCGGTGGTCAACCGCGGTCGCCGGGGCACCGCTACCGGGGCTCGGCCACGCCCCGGTCCGGGCCCCTGGCGGCTCGCCCTCGAGCGTCTCGGCGGTGGTCGTCTCCTCGGCCGCCGAGGCTGACCCGGGCGGGCTGCTCGCCGGCCCGTGGCCGAGGCGCCCGTCGCCGCCCAGCCGCAGCTCGAGCGCGACCGTGCCCCCGAGCGCCCGCAGGTCCACCGTGGCGGTCGCCGTGTGATGGCCGCCGTCCTCGACGATCTGCCAGGCCACCCCGGGAGCGATGAGCGTCATGGGGTCGTTGGAGCCGAAGACCCGCAGCGCCTCGCCGACCGGCTCGAGCTGGGTGGGCACCTGGCCGAACTCGGGGCGGGGCGCGAACGTGAGCCGTACGGTCACCGACCCGGTGAGCACCCGTACGAGCACGGTGCCCGGCTCCTCGTCCAGGAGCGTGTCGGTGACGGTCAGCCCGGACCAGCGGGTCTCCACGGTCATCGTGCCCCGCCGGTAGCGCTGGCCGAGCGGCATCGCCTCCTCGGCCCGGCGACCCCGGCCGACCAGCGGCGTCACCGACATGTAGCCGGCCGACCCGTCACCGAGCAGGGCCCCGAACACGGCCGGAGAGTCCGGCCGGGGATGGCACAGCCAAGTGATCTTGGCGTCTGGAGTGACGAGCGCAAGCGTCCGACCGTTGGCGAGCATGCTGTGCCGCTCGATCGGGACCGCCCGCTCCCCGTAGAGCCAGCGCCGCCGCGCCTCGGCCAGCAGGGCCAGCACCTGCACCGCCGCGTCCGGGTCGGGCACGGTGAAGTGCGCGCTCGTCTCGTCCCCGATGCCGATCTTGATCCCGAGGTCCGGCCCCTGCAGCTTGCGGAACACCTGCTCGTCGGTCGTGTCGTGACCGAGGAAGATCACGGCGCTGGCCGAGTGCTGGGTGCGCAGCTCGTCGACCGCGCTGCCCTTGTCGGGGGCGATGACCGACAGCTCGACGACGTTCCGTCCGGTGGTCACGTACACCCCGGGCCACGTGGCCGGGCCGGAGCGGACGGCGTCGAGGATCTCCGCGGCCGCCTCGGGCCCGACCGCCCGGGTGTGCACGGCGATGCTCGCGGGCTTCTGTTCCAGCCGGACCCCGGGGTGCGGGCGGGCCAGCTCGAGGACCGCCTGCCCCAGCCGGGTGCGCAGCGCCTGGATCTCCGGGGGCATGCGGGCGGCGAAGCCCACGTCGAACTCGGTGCCGTGGCTGCCGACGAGCTGCACCTCGCTCGGCATGCGCGACAGGGCGGCGAGGTCGCGCAGGGATCGACCCGAGACGACGGCCACCGTCGTCTGCGGCAGCGCCGCGATCTCGCGGATGATCGCCTCCGCCTCGGGCAGCGGCGTGGCGAAGGCGGGATCGTCGACCAACGGCGCCAACGTCCCGTCGTAGTCGCAGGCGACCAGCAGCCGGGGCACCCGCGCGATGCGCGCCACGGCCGCGCGCAGCCCGGCATCGGTGAAGGTGGCCGCCAAGGGCTGGCCTGTCCGGACGTCAGTCATGCCGCCTCGGGGTCCTGCCGTTCCGCGTCGTCGGTGCCCTTGCCGTCCGGACCCGCCTCGGTCAGGCGGAGGGCCGTGATGAAGTCGGTAGCCCAGCGCCGCACGTCGTGGCGACGCAGGTGCCGGCGCATCGCCGTCATCCGCTTGGCCGCCGCCTCCGGGCTGTCCTCGACCGCGCGCATGAGCGCGTCCTTGATGCTGTCGATGTCGTGGGGGTTGCACATATAGGCGTGCTTGAGCTCCCGAGCCGCCCCCGCGAACTCGGAGAGAACCAGGGCACCGCGCAGGTCCTCGCGGGCGGCCACGTACTCCTTGGCCACCAGGTTCATCCCGTCCCGCAGCGGCGTCACCGCCATCACATCGGCCGCCAGATACAGCGCCGCGAGCTCCTCGCGCGAGTACGACTGGCGCAGGTAGTGCACGGCCGGGATACCGACCCGGCCGAACTCGCCGTTGATGTGCCCGACCTCGCGCTCGACATCCTCGCGCAGCCGGGCGTAGTGCTCGACGCGCTCCCGGCTCGGGGTGGCCACCTGGACGAAGACAGTGTCCGGTGTGGACACACGCCCCTCGGTGAGCAGCTCGCGATAGGCGCGCAACCGCTGCCCGATGCCCTTGGTGTAGTCGAGCCGGTCGACCCCGAGGATCATCACCTTGGGGTGGCCCAGCTCGTCGCGGATCTCGGCCGCCCGGGTGCGGACGGACGGCAGCGACACCAGGCGGCGCATCTCCTCGACGTCGATGGAGATGGGGAACGCCTCGGCCCGGACCCAGCGACCGTCGACCTGGACCCACTGCCCCCGCCGGCGCAGGCCGAGCAGCTGCTGGGCCAGGTGCAGGAAGTTCTGGGCGCCCCGGGGCGTCTGGAAGCCCACCAGGTCGGCGCCCAGCAGCCCCTTCATGATCTCCACGCGCTGGGGGAGCTGCATGAACAGCTCAACCGGCGGGAACGGGATGTGCAGGAAGAAGCCGATGCGCAGGTCAGGGCGCATCTGGCGCAGCATCGCCGGCACGAGCTGCAGCTGGTAGTCCTGCACCCAGACGGTGGCCCCGCGCGGGCTCACCCGGTCGACGGCCTCCGCGAACCGCCGGTTGACCACCCGGTTGGCGGCGGCCCACTCCCGGTGGTGCACGGGCGTCTGGACGGCGTCGTGGTACAGCGGCCAGATCGTCGCGTTGGCGTAGCCCTCGTAGTACTGGTCGAACTCCTCCGCGGACAGTGGCACCGGTTGGATGCGGATACCGGTGCCGTTCGACCCGTCGTCGCCGGCGAACCCGGTCAGCTCGAACGGTTCCGGCGCCGGCCCCGGCGCCCCCGTCCAGCCGACCCACACCGCCTGGCTCCGGTCAGCCAGCAGCGGATACAGCGCGGACACCAGCCCACCCGGGCTGCGCCGCCAGACCCGACCGTCGGGTGAGGTGACCGTCTCCGTGCCGTTCGCCCCGCCGTTGCCACCGTTGCCGGCGCTGCCACCGTTGCCGGCGTGGCCGGCGCTGCCGGTCACCTCGTCAACCGGGAGTCGATTCGCGACGACCACGAACGGTTCGCCGCCGAGCACATCGTCAGTCAACGGATCTCCGCCCTCGTCGCCAGCCACTGCTCCTCCGTTCGGTTGATACCCCGATGACGGTAAGGCTATCCGGGACTGAGCGGACGGATGCATGGTTGTGCGGTTCGGTGAGCCCGGTTGGACGAAACGGTGACCCCACTGGGGAGTGATGACCGTACGTGTGTTCGACTATAGGTCATGGAGAAGCGCAAGCACTACTGGAACGGGCGGTGGGGGCGGCTCGCCCGGGTCGACATCGTGCTCTACGAGAACGGCGGCCGGTGGATCGTCGAGGAGCGCACCGGCGGGGTCGAGGGGCGTTCGGTCATGCAGGAGTTCGACCAGGAGGACGCCGCGCTCGACCGGGTCCGCGACCTGCTCACCGGAACCGCCGACTGGCGCGAGCTGTAGCCGGTCCCTGCTAGTTGGCTATATGCAGCTATAGCGAATGAGGGTGGTCGGTCGGCGGCGCCAGGCCCGGGAACGGACCGACGGGTCACCCCGCCTGGTCGTGCCCGGGCGCGGCCTCCTCGCCGTGCAGCGCCGACCGGACGGCCGTGACGGTCTCATCGGGACCGACGCCGAGCTGGCGGGCCAGCGCGACATAGGCGTGGGCGGCCTCACGCAGCCGGCGCCGGACGTCGGCTGCGGGCATCCGGCGACGCGCCGCGACCGTGGTGCCGTGTCGGACCCGGCTGACCACCCAGCCGCCGGCCTCAAGCTCCCGGTAGGCGCGCGCCACCGTGTTCGCGGCCAGCCCGAGGTCGGCCGCGAGCTGGCGGATCGGGGGCAGCTGCGTGCCCGCCGGGAGGGCGCCCGCCTCGATCATGGTGGCGATCTGGGCCCGGATCTGCTCGTACGGCGGCGTCGGGCTGCCCGGATCGACCACGACCCCTGGCCCGCCTTCCGGCAACCGGTCGACCGTCACGCTCGTGCGGGGTCGGTCAGGCCGGTGCCGGGGCGCCCGGATGGCCACGCCGACGTCGCCACGAGCCAGCCGAGCAGGGCGACCGCGAAGACGCCGACGAAGATGAGCGCGCTGACCGCCTGTTGTGCGCCCACCGCGATCGGACGGAGGCTGGCCAGCAGGCTGAGCGTCAGAAACAGCACGAGGGCTGCGCCGCCGCCGGAGAGCACGTGCAGGGATCGCGACCGGATCGCGTCGTCCGCCTCGATCACATCGGGCGCTGCCACGGGCTGGGCCCGGCGCAGCACAGCGAGCTGAATAAGCCGCACGGTCACCGCCACGGCGACCGCCAGCCCCAGCCACCACCCGACCCACGCCCAGTTCGGCTCGGCCCATCCGACCCCGCCGGCCACGGCTGTGATCGCCCCCGTTACCACCGCGATCACTGCCGTGGCCGGCACCAGGGCCCACGTGAACCGGCCCACGTACCGCTCGGGCCGTCGGGGCTGCAGCGAGGCGGAGCGGACCGGTCTGTGCGCTAGGTGGTCGACGCGCACCTCGGCGACCAAGGCGCCGAGGAACCAGCCGGCAAAGATGGCGACGAAATTGAAATTCACAATCGTCCCGTCCGGGGCCCCGATCTGCGACGCGGCGATCCCTCCGACCAAGCCGGCCACCCGCCAGCGTCTGGTCGTGGCGAGGTAGCGGATCACCTGGTTGCCGTTGTCGACGGTCACCGTCAACTGCTGCCGGCGGGCGAACCGGTCCAGTCGCTTGCGACTGACCGGGCCACGCCCGTAGACCTCGACGAGGATCACGCCGAGCGCCATGAGGAGCAGGAAGCCAACCGTTGCCGCTCCGTTCATGCCCACCTCCCGATCGGTTGCTCAATGTAGCAAGTCATTGCTACATTCGCCACGTGGTGCCGGGAGTCTCCGATGAGGTATGGGCGCGACTGGACCCCTACGCCGGCCAGTTGAGCCGGCGCACCGCCGTGCTCGGCCAGATCGCGATCGTCGCGGCGGTGCTGCTCGTCGTCGCCGCCGCACTGATCTGGCGGGCCGGGATCGTGGTGCCGCGCCTAGTCTGGCCTGAGGGCATCACCGAGTGGGAAGAGGATCCCGCCGGGGCGCGCGTTCGAATCACCGTGGCCAACAGCGGGTGGGCCGCGGTCACGGTCCTGGATATCGGCCGGTCCGGTCCAGGTCTGGAGCTGCTCGATGTGGAGGGCCCCGACCGGGCACCATCACCGTTTCCGGTGACACTAAGGCCGGGTGAGGAGGTCACGGCCGTGCTGGTCTACCGAATCACCGACTGCGACGCGACGCTTGTGGGCGACTGGCCCGTAACCGCCCAGGTCGACCGGCCCTGGGGCACGGTGACGGTCGAGGTCCCGGTGCCGGGCGGAATGGATGGTGTGCTGCCCTGGCAGGAACACGTCGTCTCGAGCTGGTGCCGGCCCGACGGCCCGGGGGGCTGACGGGGATCGGTCGGCCGCTTTGGCCGCCACCGGGCCGGTACACGGATAGATTGAGCCTGTGCTCGGACTGCCGGCCGGCGTCGTCGCCGGACTGTTCGACCTCGACGGGGTGCTCACGAGCACCGCGCGGTTGCACGCGACCGCGTGGCAGCAGATGTTCGACGACTTCCTGCGCGCCTGGGCCGAGCGGACGGGCCAGTCGGTGCGCTGGTTCGATCCGGTCACCGACTACCTGTCCTATGTGGACGGACGGCCCCGCCTCGACGGCGTCCGGACCTTCCTGGCCTCGCGGCACATCACGCTGCCCGAGGGGTCGGTGCACGACCCACCGGAGCGGGAGACGGTGCACGGCCTGGGCACGCGCAAGAACGAGATCCTGCGGCGGCTGATCCGGGAGCAGGGCGTGCGACCGTACCCGGGCTCGGTGCGCTACCTCACCGCGGCCCGCGACGCCGGCCTGCGCCGGGCGGTGGTCACCGCGAGCGCCAACGCGGCCGAGGTCATCCGGGCGGCCGGCCTGGCCGAGCTGTTCGAGGTGCGGGTGGACGGCGTGGTGGCGGCTGAGCGGGGCCTGCGCGGCAAGCCCGCCCCCGACACCTTCCTGGCCGCCGCGGCCGACCTGGGCGTACCGCCCGTCCGGGCGTGTGTCTTTGAAGACTCACTCGCCGGAGTGCAGGCCGGTCGGGACGGCGGTTTCGGGTTCGTGGTGGGCGTCGACCGGGGAGGCCACGCCGAGGAACTGCTGCGCCACGGGGCGTCCATTGTGGTCAGTGATCTCGCCGAACTGCTCGACGCCGGGAGTCGTCATGAGCCCTGAAGCGTACTTTCCGGTCGAGCCCTGGTGCGTGCGCGAGACCTCGCTCGGGCTGGACCGGCTGGGTCACACCGAGGCGGTCTTCGCCCTCGCCAACGGTCATCTGGGCCTGCGCGGCAACCTCGACGAGGGCGAGCCGTACGCCCTACCGGGAACGTACTTGAATTCGTTCTATGAGCTGCGGCCGTTGCCGTACGCCGAGGCGGGCTACGGCTACCCCGAGTCCGGGCAGACGATCGTCAACGTCACCAACGGCAAGGTCATCCGACTGCTGGTCGACGACGAGCCGTTCGACCTGCGGTACGGCGAGCTGCGCGCGCACGAGCGAGTGCTCGACCTGCGCAGCGGCACGCTGTCCCGTACGGTCGACTGGGTCTCGCCGGCCGGACAGCGGGTGCGCATCCGCACGGTCCGGCTGGTCTCGTTCACCCAACGGTCGATCGCCGCCATCCGGTACGAGGTCGAGCCGATCGACGAGCCCGCCCGGCTGATCCTGCAGTCCGAGCTCGTGGCGAACGAGGACCTTCCGTCCATTGGGGACGATCCCCGGGTGGCGGCGGCGCTGGCGTCGCCGCTGGAGGCGGAGGAGCACCACCACTCGGTCCACTCGGCCCTGCTGGTGCACGTGACCCGGCGCAGCGGCCTGCGGGTCGCGGCCGGCATGGACCACGTCATCGAGACGACCGAACGCATCGCGGTCACCACCGAGTCGCACCCCGACTGGGCCCGGACCACGATCACCTGTGAGATGCGGCCCGGCCAGGTCCTGCGTGTGGTGAAGTTCCTCGGCTACGGCTGGTCCTCGCAACGCTCCCGGCCGGCCCTGCGCGACCAGGTGCACGCCGCCCTGGCCGCAGCCCGGTTCACCGGCTGGGACGGCCTGCTCACGGCCCAACGGGAGTACCTGGACCGGTTCTGGGACAGCGCGGACGTCCGCATCGACGGCGATCCCGAGCTGCAGCAGGCGGCCCGATTCGCGCTGTTCCACGTGCTGCAGAGCGGGGCGCGGGCCGAGCGCCGGCCCATCGCCGCCAAGGGCCTGACCGGCACCGGGTATGACGGGCACACGTTCTGGGAGAGCGAGATGTTCGCCCTGCCGGTGCTCACCTACACCCTGCCAACCGCGGCCGGCGAGGTGCTGCGCTGGCGATACGCCACAGTGGACCTGGCCCGCGAACGCGCCCAGATCCTCGGCTTGCGGGGCGCGGCCTTCCCGTGGCGAACCATTCGCGGCCATGAATGCTCGGGGTACTGGCCGGCCAGCACCGCCGCGTTCCATGTGTCCGTGGCGGTGGCCGATGCCACGCTGCGGTACTACCACGCCACGGGCGACGAGGCGTTCATGCGCGAAGCCGGGGTCGAGCTGCTGGTCGAGACCGCGCGGCTGTGGCGCTCGCTCGGCCACCACGACCGCCACGGCCGGTTCCACCTCGACGGGGTCACCGGGCCGGACGAGTACTCCGCGCTCGGCGACGACAACGTCTACACCAACCTCATGGCCGCCCGGAACCTCGCCGCGGCGGCGTCGCTCGTGCCGCGCTACCCCGAGGTCATGACTCGCCTCGGAGTCGACGACGAGGAGGCCGCCTCCTGGCGGGACGCCGCCGCCACCATGCACATCCCGTTCGACGAACAGCTCGGCGTCCACCCGCAGCACGAGTCGTTCACCCGGTACCAGGAGTTCGACTTCGCGAGCATGGACCCGGAGGACTATCCGCTCCTGCTGCACGTGCCGTACTTCCAGCTCTACCGCACCCAGGTCGTCAAGCAGGCCGACCTCGTGCTGGCCATGCACTGGCGCGGCGACGCCTTCACCCCGGAGCAGAAGGCCCGCAACTTCGCCTACTACGAAGCCCGGACGGTCCGCGACTCGTCGCTGTCGGCCGCCACTCAAGCGGTGATTGCGGCCGAGGTCGGTTACCTCGACCTCGCCCACGACTACCTGGCCGAGACGGCGCTGGTCGACCTGCGCGACCTGCACCGCAACACCCGGGAAGGCATCCACATGGGCGCGGCCGCCGGCACCTGGCTGGCGCTCGTCGCCGGGTTCGGCGGCCTGCGCGACCACGACGGCCGACTCGCCTTCGCGCCACGCCTGCCGTCCCGCATCGCCCGCCTGGAGTTCTCGATCTACTGGCGGGGGCTGCGGCTGAAGGTCAACGTGACGCCGGAGGAGGCCACGTACACCCTGCGCGACGGCGGCACCGACGCCCAGTTGGAGCTCACGCACCACGGCGAGGTGGTCGTGGTCCGCGTCGATCAGCCGGTCACCCGACCGATCCCACCCCCACCGGCGGTCGGCCCGCCTCCGCAGCAGCCGCCGGGTCGGGCTCCGCTGCGCCGCTCCTGACGGGCTGCGTCGTCCCGTGACGGACCAACGGAGTGGCCTGCGGTCCATGATCACGGTGAGGCGTTTGTGCTGTCGAACGCGTTTGGTTGCCTCACCGCGATCACCAGGCATGGTCACCGTGAGGCGCTCGTGCGCGCCCCAGCGCACCATCGCCTCACGGCGATCATGGACGGGGGGTCTCCCGGTCGCGGCGGTTTCTGGGTCCCGCCAGCGGTTTCGCCGGTGGTCGGGCGGGTAGGCGATCAGGATGAGGGGGTGAGGCCCATGCCTGGTCAGGAGGAGCTTCCCAGCACCCTGCGCCGGTCGCCCAAGAAGGCCCAGGACACCTGGATCAAGACCCACGACTCGGCGGTGCAGACGTACGGCGAGGGGCGGCGGGCCCACCAGACCGCCTTCGCGGCGCTCAAGCACAGCTTCGAGAAGGTCGGTGACCACTGGGAACCGAAGGAACGCAAGGGACCCAGCGACCCGCGGGCCGCGATGGGCCGACCCGGCGAACAGGCACCGCCGACCGCCGAGGGCATCGACGTCAACGCCAGTCGCAACCACCTGCTCGACGTCGCCCGCCGGCTGGAGATTCCCGGCACCTCGCGAATGTCCAAACAGGACCTCGTCAACGCCATCGCCAAGGCCAACCGCCGCGAGACGCGGGCTCGCCAGCCGTCGGCCCAGCGCCGCCGCGCGGGGTCCCGTGCCCGTTGACGTCCTGGGCCCGTTGTCGTCTGACGCCTCCTGACGTCTGGTGCTCCCTGACGTCTGGTGGCCGTTGATGTCTCCTGCCCGGTGGCGTCTCTGGGCGGTTGACGTTCCGCGCCTGGTGCCACGTACGGCGTCTTCCGGGGTTTCTTGGGTTGGGCGGGCACCAACGTCCTCGGGTTGAGGGGCGCCCGCGTCCAACCCGCTGAGCCGCCAGCCCAGCGTTGCAGGCGTCAGCGCCAGAGCCTGCGGGCATCAGCGCCAGAGCCTGCGGGCATCAGCGCCAGCGAAGGCGCTGCTCGCACTCCTCGGCGGCGGCGCGGCGCATCCGGGCCAGGGCCTCGGCGTCGCGGGCGGCCGCCTCGAGGGTGTTGGCGGTGGCGCGGGCAGCCCGGGCCCGTTCGGCCGCGACCGGCTCCGCCTTCTCGGCCTCGATGCGGGCGCGGGCGGTGAGCGCCTCCTCGGCCCGCAGCTCGGTGTTGCGCTTGGTGAGCCGGTCGTGCTCGGGGGTCCAGCCCTCGGCCCGCTTGAACACCTCGCGGAGCTGCTCGGCGGTGATGTCCCCGCGCCGGAAGGCAGCGAACGCCGCCTTCGAGGTCTCCTGCTGCACGCGTTCGTCGACCAGTTGCGGGCCGAGCTTCTCCAGGCGGGCCAGCTGAGCCTGGACCTCGGCCGCCTCCCGCACGACCGCCTCGTGCTTCTCCTTCGCCTCCTGGGCGGCCCGGACGGCCGCGGCGTGCTCGGCTTCCGCGGCCTCGGCGGCCTGGATCGCGCTGTCGGCCGCCGCCCGAGCCTCGGCCGCCCGCTGCTCCAGGTAGTCGGCCTCGGCCCACAGCGCGGCGCACTGCGGCGACCGCGGCGGCGGAGGCGGGGGCTCCGGAGGCGGCGGCGGTGTCGGAGGCAGAGACGGTGCCGGCGGCGGTGGCGGTGTCGGGGGCAGAGACGGTGCCGGCGGCGCCGACACGCTGGCCGGCGTCGGCAGTGCACTGGTCGGAGTCGGCAGGGCGGTGGCCGGGACCGGGGACGCGGTGGACTGCGTCGGCACGGTCGGGACGGCGGCGACCGAGGGCGGCGTCGGAGCGACCACGGTGGCCGAGGCGCCCGGCTCGGACGAGTAGGGCAGTCGGCTCGTCGGTTCCAGTGGGCTGTCGACCACTGTGGACGGTGCAGCCACCGCCGGGGCGGGGGCTGGCGAGCTGTCCACTGTGGATGACAGCGGTGGGCTCGCGGGCGACGGCGCCGACGGCGACGCCTCGGCGGTTGGAGACGCCGCCGGGAGGGGAGCCACGGGGGCGGGCACCGGCGGCTCCGGCGCCCCGGGGGCGGCCGGCTGAGCCGCCGCGGGCTGGGCGGGCGCTGGCGGGGGCACGGCCGGCGGCGGCGCGACCGGGGAGGGCGCCGGCGGGGTCACCGCGGGTGGCGGCGCCGACGGCGGGGCCCCGACGGCCGGGGTGAACGTCGCGGGCGTCAGGGGCCGAAGCGGCGCCGGCTGAGGGCCGGCCACGACCTCCGCGGGCGGTTCGGCGCTTCGCTGCGCCGGCATGGGCGGAGTCTCGGCGCCGCGCTGCGCCGGCGTGGGCGGAGGAGGCGCGGGTGGCTCGGGGCGGGGCGGGCCGACGAGTACCTCGTACCGGGACGGCGGCTCCCGCCGGGGCTCCGGCGGCCGAAGGTCCCGGGCCGGACCGGAAAGATCCCGGGCCGGGCCGGAGCCGTCGTAGCGGGGGCGAGCGTCGTCGTAGCGGGACCGCTCGTACCGGGCCTCGCCGCGGCGCCGATCCGTGTCGATGCCCGGCAGCGGATCGTAGAGAGCGTCGGGGTCGTCGGGGTCGCTGCGGCGGTAGGCCTCGGCACGCTCGTACCCCCGGTCGTGCCGGCCACCTGGCTCGCGGGCCCCAGACTCGCGGGCCCCGGGCCAGCGCTCACCCTCGGGCCGCCGCTCCCGGTCGTCGGGCCGGCCGTACTCCCGCTCGTCGCGACGGGGGTAGTCCCGCTCGTCGGCGGGGCGGTCGTCCCAGGACCGGGCGCCGAAGCGGTCCGGGCTCGGGCGGTCGGCGCCGTACGGGCGGTCACCGAGGCGGTCGGCGCCCGCGGCGTCGTCGGGCCGGCCGGAACCGTACGGCTCGTCGCCCGGACGAGAGCGGCCGGGCTGGCGGCGCGGAAGGGGCTCGGGTCGGCCGGGGCGGTCCGGGCCGGAGTCGGACCCGTACCCGTACGGCTCGGGAGCGCGCCCGTAACCCGGCGGCGCGGACGAGTCGGGCGGGGTGGGTGCGGACGATGCGGGCGCCGCCGACGCCGGGGTGGCCGAGACCGGCCGGCCGGGCAGTCCGTAAATCGCGGTGACGTCGGTGTAGCCGGCCACCGGCCCGCTGGGCAGCGCGATCGGCGACTGCACCGGCGGCGGTTCGGGTTGCCGGCCCCGCGGGACCGGCCGGGTGCCGGGTAACGCCGCCAACGGCCGGTCGGGGTAGCCGCTGTACCCCTGGGGGTCGGGGTAGCGGTCCGGACCCAGGTTGGGGCGACCCAGCACCGGCTGCCCACCGACCATCGGGCCGCTGGGGAGGGGCATCTGGCGGGCCGGCAGGGGCCGTCGGTCCTCCTCGGGCGGCCGGCGACGGGGACGCTGCCCGCCTTGACTGCGCCGGTCGCGGCCGCCGCGGCGGTTCCGGCCCCCGCGGAGGTTGATCACGATGCCGTAGACGAACAGGCCGCCGCCGATCAAAACGATCAGCCCGACGACGGCGAGCAGCAGCACGCCGCTGGAATCGCTCCCTTGAGCGGCGGCGGCGTGGATGCTGGTCACCCCGCGAGGATCTCATCTTCGCCGGCGCTTGCCCACCACAGGGCCGGCGTGCCGCGTAACGGGTACGTATCGTCATCAGCCGATAAGCCAGGCCGGGTTCCGCCGGTCGGCTGGGGTCGTGAGGCCGGCCGGGGTTGGCGAGGCTGACGAGGGCGGTGAAGCGGGCCGTCCGGTGGCCGTGAAGGGCTCGTCGGGGTGGCCGTTATTGATCACCGTGAGGCGGTCGTACGGTCCGGGGCAAGCTACCGCCGCACGGCGATCAAACGTCGTGATCGCGGTGAGGCACTGGTACGCGTGGGGGTACGCGATCGCCTCACGGTGATCATGGGCGTGCCCGGTGTCGGATCGCGACGGTGCCGGGCGGATCGTGACGGTGCCGGGCGGACCGCGACGGTGCCGGGCGGATCGTGACGGGTGGACGTGATGGTTGCTGGGGCGGCCGTGTCGCGGACGGGACTTGTCGGACGGTCGTGCCACAGTGTGGCGCGTGCGGCTGCTGTTGTTCTCGGACCTTCACCTGGAGCGGGGGTTCGCGTGGGCCCCGCCGGAGGTCGGGCGCGAGCGGCGCGACGCCCTGCGCCGCTGCCTGCACCGGATCGCGGAGCTCGCGAGGCAACTCGCCGTGGACGCGGTCTGCTGCGGGGGTGACCTGTACGAGCACGACCGCTACCGGCCGGACACCGGCAAGTTCCTCTATGAGGTGTTTGCCGGACTTGATCCGATTCCGGTGTTCGTAGCGCCGGGCAACCACGACTGGCTCGGCCCCGGCAGCATCTACGCCGGCACGCGGTGGCCGCCCAACGTCCACATCTTCACCGAGCAACGGCTCACTCCGGTGCGGCTGGCCGACGGGCTGACCCTCTGGGGCGCCGCCCACCACTCGCCGACGAACGCGCCGAACTTCCTCGACGGCTTCCGAGTGGACCGTGGCGGCGTGCACCTGGCCCTGTTCCACGGGTCGGAACTGGGCGCGTTCGCCCCGGGCAGCCGGCCCGGCGAGCGCCCGGGCGGGGCTGCGGAGGCGGGGGCCGGGACGGTTCCCGGTGACCTCGCGGTCGGCGAGTCGTCTCCCCGGCGGCACGCGCCGTTTAGGGCCGAGCAGATCCGCGCGGCCGGCCTCCACCACGCCCTGCTCGGCCACTTCCACACGCCCCGCGACGCGCCCGACCACACGTACCCGGGCAACCCCGAGCCGCTCACCTTCGGCGAGACCGGAGAGCGCGGGGCCGTGCTCGTCACGGTGGACGCCTCCGGCGCGGTGCAGCGCGAGCGCCACCGGGTCGCCGTGACGCCGCTGCACGACGTGACGGTCGACGTGGACGGGGTCGAGCACGCCGAGGCGGTGCAGGAGCGGGTGGACGCCGCACTCGCCGAGGTCAGCGGCCTCGTGCGGGTCACACTGCGGGGCGAGGTCGCGCCGGAGGTTCCCGTCGATCCCCGGCGGCTGCGCCGTCCGCCCGGGGTGACCGCGTGGGTCGTCCGGGCGGACGAGGTGACGTACGGCTACGACCTGACGGCGCTGCGGGCCGAGCCGACCGTCCGTGGGCAGTTCGTCCGAGACGTGGAGGCCGACCCGTCGCTGTCCGAGCCGATGCGGCGGGCCGTGCTGCTGACCGGCCTGCGCGCCTTCGACGGCCGCGAGGACCTGGCCGTGGAGATCGGCGACCCCGACCGGGCGGTGGCCTGATGCGCATCCGTCGCGTGACGGCCCACGCCTTCGGGCACCTGCACGAGCAGACCCTGACCTTCGCCGATGGCCTCACCGTGATCTACGGGCCGAACGAGTCGGGCAAGTCCACCTGGCACGCGGCGCTGCTCGCCGCCCTGTGCGGGCGGTGGCCGAGCCGCGCCCGCGACGAGCCCGGGATCGAGCGCCGTCGACCCTGGTCGGGCCCCCAGTGGCGGGTCAGCGCCGAGGTCGTACTGGCCGACGGCCGCCGGGTCGAGCTGTGGCACGATCTCGACGCCCGGTACGGCTACGCCAAGGACCTCGACCGCGTGGCCGACTATTCCGGCGAGATCACCGGTCCGGGCCGGGGCGAGGTTCCCGACGCGACCCGGTGGCTCGGCCTCGACCGGCGGGCGTTCGTCGCCACCGCTTGCGTGCGCCAGTCCCACCTGGTGCTCGCCGCCGACGACGCGGCCGGCGTCCGGGGCTACGTAGAGCGGGCGGCCTCCACGGCGCTGGCGGACGAGACCGTGGCCGCGGCCCTGGAGCGTATCGACAGCTTCCACCGGGAGCACGTGGGTACGGAACGCGCCCGAAACCGGCCTCTGCCCGTCGCCCAGCGGCGTCGGGCCGATGCCGAGGCGGCCGTGCGGGCGGCGCGGGCCGGCCAGGCGGAGCTGGAGGAGAGCCAGGCCGCGACTCGGCGGCTGCGGGCCGCGGCTCAGGCGGCCCTGGCCCGACTGCGTGGGCGGGAGGCGGCGCTCGCCCGGGTCGAGGCTCAGCGACTGCGCGCCCGAGCCGTGCAGGCCCGTGAGCTCGCCGAACTGATCGCCCGCGAGGATGCGCCCGTCACGTCGGCGGCCGCGGGGTCGCGGGCCGTCACGACCACGCTGACCCCGGCGACCGAGGTTGCGGCGGCGGTCGAAGCCTGGCGGGCCACGGTGGCCGTCGCTCCACCCGCTCCGCCGCCCACTCCCGTCGTCCCGCCCCCACGGGACGAGGTGGGCGCCAGGCCGGAACAGGCGGGAGTCGCGCGGGAAGAGGCGGGCGTACCGGTGCCGGTGTCACTAGCCGAGCCGGACCTCACTCCGCCGGTGTCCTCGGGTGAGACCGGCGACGGGTTGGCCGTCGCTGGGTCGGCCGTCGTTTCCTCAGGTGGGGGCGACGGTTTGACCGCCGCGTCGGGTGGGGCGAGTGAGGGTCCGGCGTCGGGGTCGCCGGCTGAGCCCGTCGTCGCTCCCGCGGCCGAGGCGAGCGGGCCGGGGCGGCGTCTGTCGGCGCCCCTGTTTGTGGCGGCGGGCCTGCTGCTGGTGCTCGCGGCGGTCCTGGTCGGTGCCGGGGCGACGAGCGTGGGCGTCGCCGTCGGCCTCGTCGGCCTGGTGGCCGGCGCCGTCGGGCTCTTCCACCGTGGACGCGAGTCGGCCCTCGCCACGGCTTCGCGGGCGGTCGCGCCACCCGCCCCGGTCGTGGCCCCCACGGGGGCGCCGACGGTGACGGCCCCCACGCCGTTGGTCACGCCGACTCAGGTGACCACCGTCGGCGAGTCGGCGACGACCACCGGGGTTACGACGACCCAGGCCCCCACCCCGACCGAGCCGACGTCCGGGCCGACGACGCTGACCGAGCAGACCCCCGGCCCGGCAGCGCTGACCACTGTGGACGAAGTGGTGCTCGTCGCCCAGCAGCGGTGGCGCGAGTGGGAGGAACGCCTGGGCCGGGCCGAGCACCGGGTGCTGACTCTGGCCGGCGAGTTGGGCCTCTCCGGCAACTCGGCGGCCGACGCCGTACGGGACCTGGAGGCCTGGCTGGCGGCGGAGCGTGACCGGCAGGCGGCGCGCGAGCGGGCGGCGGCGCAGCGGGCCCGCCTCGAGGCGCTGCTCGACGGCGCCTCGCTCGCCGACCTGGAGGCGGCGGCGCGTCGGGCCGAGGAGCGGGCCGAGGCAGCCCAGCGGGAGGCCGACGAAGCCGCGCGGGAGGCCGAGCGGGCGGCGCGCGAGGCGGGACCGGCGGACCCGGCGGGCGGCCGGGCCCCGGAGGCCACGCCAGAGTCCACTGTGGAGGAAGACGTCGAGGCACTACGTCGGCAGTACCAGGAGTCCGATCGCCGGGCCACCCTGGCCGAGCAGGCGCTCGCCACCCGCAGGAAGGAACTCCCGTCGGTGGCTGAGGCGGAGGAGGAGTTGGCCGCGGCTGAGGCGGAGTGCCGGCGGCTGGAGTCCCTCCATGAGGTGCTGACCCGCACGCGGACCTTCCTCGCTCGGGCCCAGGAGCGGGTCCACCGCGACATCGCCCCTCAGCTCGCCGCCGCCGTCGGGCGGGACCTCGCCGCGGTGACGGCGGGGCGCTATACGGAGGCGGTCGTCGATACCAGTACGCTCGCGGTCCAGGTCCGGGGCACGGGCGGGCCGTTGCGGAACGTCGAGCAACTGTCGCTCGGTACGGTCGAGCAGGTCTACCTGCTGGTGCGGGTGGCGCTGGCCGAGCGGCTGGTGCGGCCGGGGGAGAGCTGCCCGCTGCTGCTGGACGACGTCACCGTCCACGCCGACCAGGACCGGACCCGGCGCGTGCTCGACACGCTGCTCGCCGTGGCCGAGCGCCACCAGGTGGTCCTATTCACCCAGCAGGAGCAGGTGCGCCAGTGGGCCCACGCGACCCTCACTGGCCCGAAGCACGCGGTGCACGAGCTCACCACGCTGGCGCCGACGTGACCAGCCGTGACCGTCCGGAGGCGTACTGTCGGTGAGGTACCCGTCGTTGCTGACCGGGAGGACGCATGGCGCAGGGACCCGTACTGGTGATCGGCCTCGATCCCGTCCGGATCCCGGGTTGGGACCCCGAACCGGTCGTCGCGGCGATCGCGCGCGGGCAGGCGCGGTTCGAGGAGCATGATATCGAGGCCGACCTGTGTCTGGTGGCCCCCGACGAGGACGCCGAGACAGCGGTGATTGCGGCGCTGACCCGACGCGACTACGGCTGTGTGGTGGTCGGAGGCGGGCTGCGCAAGCACGAGCCGTTGCTCGAGCTCTTCGAGAAGGTCGTCAACCTGGTCCGCCAGCACGCTCCTCAGGCGGCCATCGCCTTCAACCGCAGCCCCGACGACATGGCCGACGCCGCACTGCGCTGGCTGCGGTAGACGCGATTCACGTACGCCGGTCGACGTCGGCGCCCGTCTGCTGGCACCTGGCGCTCAGGTGGGGCGGCGGATGGAGTAGCGGTGCAGCGTCACGCCCTGCTCGAACGTGGCCTGCTCCAACAGGTCGAGCTGGAGCGGCTCGTCCAAGTCGTCGAAGAGCGGCCGGCCAGCACCCAGAACGACTGGATGCGTGAAGAGCAGCAGCTCGTCGAGCAAGCCGGCCCGCAGCAGCTGGGTCGCGAGCGACGCCCCGCCCACGCCGATGTCGCCGTCCGTCTGGGCCCGAAGCTGCGCGAGCTGCTCGATCGTGTCGTCGCCACCGATGACGCGGGTGTTGTGGTCGGCGGTGCGGCGGGTCCGGGAGACGAGCACCTTGGGCATCGATGTCCATATCTCGCCGTACTCGCGCATGTAGTCCGGCAGCGAGGCGTCGGTGCGCGCGTTGGGCCAGAACGGATCCATGATGTCGTACATCCGGCGGCCCTGAACCATGAGCGCCAGGCCGCGGGCCCGCGCATTGAACTCGCGATGCAGTTGCTCGCCGATGCGGACCCAGTCACCGCCGCCATCGGGGCCGCCCGGGCTCTGGATCTTCAGATCCACCGAGACGTTCATCCAGTACACGAAGCGGCCCATGGCTGCCGATCGTACGGCGCAGCGGCGGTTCCCGGGCCGGAACCACACGCGTCTGTCTCGCGCGGGCGTTGGCCTGTGGGCCGTGGCTCCGGCCCGGGCCGGAACGGTCTGGGCGGTCATCGGGCGTCGGTGGCGAGGGTGAGGGCCACTTCGCCCAGCAGGAGAGTAGCGCTCGCGTGGGTGGCGGGCGTGACTCTTGCCGGCGGGCCCGCCCACGAGAGGCCGAAGCGGTCGCGACGGTCGCGGGCATGGTGCCAGACTGCGTCCGCGTTGGCGGTGAGGACGGCGAGGTGGCCGACCGAGCGGGTCGGGTCGGCCCGGCACAACCGCCCGAGCCCTTGGGCCAGAATGCCTTTGAAGATCTGCTGGTCCTGATTGCAGTCGGGCTCGTTGGGTTCGCGCAGGATGGCGCTGTTCGGGTGGACGAGGTGCGCCGTGGCCGTGGTGGCGATGGTGTGGGCCCGATCGAGGTACACCCGCGAGCCGGTGAGGCGCCCCAGCTCGACGAGCGCGCTGATGACGATCCCCTGGTTGTAGGTCCAGGTCGTGCCCCCGTTGTTGCGGCAGTTCTCCAGTCCGTCGTTGACCAGGTTGTCGCGGTTGACAAGCCCCACGGCGTCGAACCACTCCCAGGCTCGCCGCGCCCACTGGCCGTACGTCGGGTCATCCGGCCGGGCCTGGGCGAGACGGGCCGCGGCCAGGAGGAACAGGCCGGTCGTGATGGCGTTCTTGTAGCGGCGGTCCCGGTTCCACCAGAGGCCACCGCCGCAGGTGTCGTCCCAGCCGACAATGAGGTCGGCGAAGCCGGCCCGGGCCGCGGTCAGGAACGCCTCGTCGCCGGTCACGGCGTAGGCCCGCAGCCAGGCGTTGACGTACCAACCGTCGTCGTCGAAGAACCGGGACCGCCGGGCATGGTGGCGGCGCAGCCAGGCGGTCAGGGCGTCACGGTAGGCGGGGTCACGGGTGCGGGCATAGGCGGTGATGACGGCCTCGATGGCCAGGGCGAGCTGCCAGGCCGCGCCGGTCGAGGGAAGCCACCGGCCCGCGCCCGGACGATAGAAGCGCAGCAATTGGGCGATGGCCCGACGCTCCCGCTGGCCCGCCTCCGCGGCGTCTGGTCGGCCCGCGTCCGTGGCGTCTTGTCGGCCCGCGTCCGCGGTGTCCGGGCGACGCCCGCGCCGGTCGGCGTCCTCGCTGGGGCGCCCGGGTCGCTCCGCGTCCTCGCTGGGGCGCCCAGGCCGCTCCGCCTCCTGCACCGGTCCACCGTAGCTCTGAGGCGGGCGAGGACTCGGCCGTACGGGGATCGGGCGGTATCGGCTTTGGGCTACCGCCTTACTCAGATCATCTGTATAGTCATCGCCGTGCCTCGAATGCAGGACCCCACCTTCCTCGTGCTGACCGTACTGGCCGGCCCGCCGCTGCACGGTTACGCCATCATGCAGGCCATCGACGAACTGGTCGGCGCGACGGGCGCGGTCCGCCCCGGCACGCTCTACGCCGCCCTGGACCGGCTGACCGCCGATGCGCTGATCGAGGTCGCGCACACCGATGAATGGGCCGATGGGCGCGTACGCCGGTACTACCGCCTGACCCCGCAGGGGGCCGACGCGTTGCGGGCGGAAGCGCAGCGCCGGCAGCGCCTCGCCGAGATCGCGTTGCGCCGTCTGTCGACGAACCCCGGAACCGGCCTTGCGCCGCACCCGGCCTGACCGGAAAGGCTTCCACCGTGACTGATCCCGATGAGGCGCCGCCCGCCGGCCAGGCGCGGCCAGGCCCGCCAACGGCTGGCCGGACCGCCGTGTCGGAGTGGGAGGCGGCCCTGGTCCGGCGGTACCGCCGGCTTCTGCTTGCCTATCCCCGCTGGCACCGGCGCCTGCACGGGCCCGATCAACTGACCGTACTGGTGGATCTGGCCGTGCAGCGACGGCGGCCACCGTCCGTACGGGACGATCTGGCTCTCGTGCTCGACGGCCTGCGGTGCCGGCTGCGGGTCCGGGGCGTGGCCGTCGTCATCCTCGCCGCCGTGGTGAGCGTGGTTGCCGCGGCCGGGTCCGCCGCCGCAGTCGGGTGGTCGGCGTGGCGCCTCGCGGTGGCGGACTGGCCAACGGTGGACCAGACGATGCGTCTGGCCGAGCCCTTCGCGCCGCGGGAGCGGCCTGACCAGGTGAGTCAGCGGAATGTCGCTCTTGGACCGTGGGGTGCCGATGCCGACTCGCTGCTCATGCTGGTGGTGGGCAGCCCGGAGTTGCGGCCGGGCGGCGTCTACGTGAGTTACTCCGCGGCCGTGACCGATCCTGAGACCGTGTACGCGCAAGCGGCCGAGACGCTCGCGGCGCAGGGGTGGGAAACGTCCACTCTCGACGGACAGGTCGTCGCCGAGCGGGACGGCCTGCGCCTGCGGGTCCTGTGCGCCGGCGCGAACTGGGGCCGGTACGACGTCATCATCTCTCTGTATCCCACGCCGCCCGCGGTCGCCTACGGGTTTGCCTGGCTCGGCGCCGCTCTCGGCGGCCTGCTCGGTTGGCTCGCGGTCGCGGCGGCGATCGCCCGCGCCCGCCGTCTCGCCCCGCTCCGGCGCGGCGTCATGACCCTGATGGCGACCATGGGTGCGGTCGTGTCCGTCCCAGCCAGCGCCTTGAACTTCATGGCCGTCACCCTCGCCGACTCCGACGCCGGCGGGGCGCCGCCCTGGGTCGGTTACACGTTCGCTCTGGCTCGGCCGGGCGCCGTTCTCGGCGGCCTGTTGCTCGTCATCGCCTGGCTGCTTTCGATGAACGGTCGGTCGGGTGTCGGCGGGCCGCTGCGCGCCGCCGGGGTGGGACGATCGTTGTCCGTTGAGTGATCGTCGTGGGCGGTGGTTGATCGCGCCGGCGGGGGTGATGGGTTGGCGCTCCGATGGCGGGCTGGCCCTCCGACGACGGTGACGCTCAGGAGTATGGCCGCTGTGTTCGATCCATATTGGATGAATGGGCGAGTTCTCAACGGGTGACGCTCGGGCGTGATAGACGCTCGGGCGTGATACCGGCGCGCGGGCGTGCGACGCGGCGACGTGATACCGGCGCGCGACGCGGCGACAGGGCCTCCCGGTTTGAAACCGAGACCGCAATGGCCGGGACACTCACAGTGATCGGACTCGGTAGCACAGTCCGTGGTCGACGGCGTGTGGTGCGCCCTCGACGACGCGCGCCCAAGCGGCGCGTACGTCCGTGACAAGCGGTCGGGCCGGGATGACCGACGTTCCGGTCTGAAACCGGAACCGTGGTCGATCAGTCGCGTACGGTCACCGCACCGAGGATTCTGCTCGGTCACTGGGCCGCGTTCCTTGGTCGGCGGGCCCGTGTTGCTTGGTCGGTTGGATCCGTGTTGCTTGGTCGGCGCGCCCGTGTTGCTTGGTCGGCGGGCCCGTGTTGCTGCCTGCCCCTGGTCCGCGGGCCGCGTCGCTCGCTTGAGCGCTGGCCGTCTGGCGGGTCGTCGAGAGGCGGTGACTGTGCGTGTTTGGACTGCGACAGTTTCGGTTTGAAACCAGAAACGATCGCCCCCTGCCGCGGCCTCGTCGACTGTTTGGATTGCGCGAACCGACACGTCAGCCTTCAGCGGTCCACTGAGGACTGTGCTGGTGCGAGTGGGCCTGGGGGTGGTTGGGCGGGGATGGGGTCGAGGTTGGGTTGGTCGGATGTCGTCTCGAGTAACGCGTCCTGCCCGCTGGTTGTGGGGTGACGGCTGGTGGCCTGGCCAGGTGGGGCTGGTTGGGTGAGGCCGCTGATTGCCGCATGTTCGTACTAGCGTTCGTCGTACATGAGTTCTATTCTTGGGGTATGGACAGTTCGCGGGGGACTGGTCTGCTGGAACGACCGCAGTCGGGGTCGTTGCCGCCGGGGTTGGGGTCGATGCCGCCGGGTCCGGGGTTGGCGGTGGTGCTGGGGTCGGTGGACCGTTCGGCGGTGACGGCCGAGGATTTGCCGGATCTGGTGCGGGCACGGGCGCGGTTGCTGGCGTATGTGCAGGCGGAGTTCGTGCGGGATCTGGTGGAGGCGGTGCGCGGGATGGCGGCCGAGCCGAGATCGACCGCCCGCTATGACGATGAGCAGCGTCTGGATGATGCGACGGTTGAGCTGGGGTGGGTGCTGCGCTGGTCGGAGGCCTACACCGCCGTTCAGGTCAGGCTCGCGTTCGACCTGGTCCGCCGGCTGCCGATGGTGCTGGATGCGCTGCGGGCCGGTCGGTTGGACCGGGAGCGGGCATTGGCGTTTGCCGATGCGCTGCAGCACGTCGACGACCAGGTGGCGGCCGCGGTGGCGGCCAAGCTGGTCGACCGGGCCGAGGGATGGACCCTGGCTCAGTTACGGGACAAGCTGCGCTACCACATCGACCGGGCCGACCCGGCCGCCAAACGGCGCCGCTACCGCAAAGCCGTCACCGAACGTGGCGTGTGGCTGCAGGCCAACGACGACGGCACCGCCACCCTCGCCGGCGCCAACCTGCCGCCGCATCGGGCCGCGGCCGCGTTCGACCGCCTCGACCGGCTCGCCCGCGCCGCCCGCCGTGACGGCGACCCGCGCACCCTGTCCCAACTGCGCGCCGACGCGTTCACCGACCTGCTCACCGGCACCCCCTTCCACATCACCCCCACCACCGACCCCATCACCGCCGACGCCGACGCCGCCTATCCCCGCTGTGAACCCGACCTGCTACCACCCGACCCACCCCGACACCCGGCCGGCCCGGCCCCTGACGCCGACCAGCCCCACGAACCGCAACCACTCGACGACCCCAATCACATCGACCTGTACGACTACGACCAGTGGTGCCTCACCGACGAAGACCGTTGGTGGCTACACCGCCTCTACACCAACCAACCCACCAACCCGGACACTGAGCCCACCAGCCCAGCCGCCGAACGCACCGGCTCGGCCCCCACCCCAGGCGACAACGCTCACCCGGACGGCGACACCGGCCCGGCCGGCAACCCCGACACCGCCGGTAGCCCTGACCCGGGCGGCAGCCACCGGCCCAGCACCGGCCTCGACCTGGACGGGCTCGCCGGCGAACCCCTGCCCGGCAACCGGTGCGTCTGCGGCGGGCTACTCCCCGCCCGCCAACCGCACGGCGCCGACGTCCACATCGAACTGACCACCCTCATCGGACTCGACGACCACCCCGCCCTCATCACCGGCCTGGGACCCATCCCCGCCGAACTCGCCCGACTCATCGCCCACGACCCCCACCACAAACCCACCTGGCGCTGGTCCGTCTACGACCCCGACGGCCACCTGCGCCACCACGGCCACACCACCCACCGACCCACAACCGGCACTCACCGATCCATCGAAAACGCCGCACCCGGCAGCCGCACCAGGGGCGAGCACGACAGCGACTGGCCAACAGTGGGCACCGACCGGGCGGATGACCACACGCTCCGGGCAGGCACAGACCGGGCGAACGACCAGCCCAACCAGCAGTGGTGCCGCTGCCGCCGCTACGACACCACACACCGCCGCACCAGCATCGAACTCCTGCTCACCACCAGCACCCTGACCGACCTGACCACCCACCCCGACCGCGCACCCGGCTACCAGAACCTCATCGCCGACATCGCCCGCCAAATCCAGCAGGACACCCACACCAACCCGCCCAACTCGATCTCCGACCTCGACCCCACCAGGCACCTACCACCCAGCTACACCGCCCGGCACCCCGACGCGGCCGAAACCGCCTTCATCCGAGCCCGCGACCGCAGCTGCCGCACCCCCAACTGCCGCAAACCCGCCACCGCCTGCGAAATCGACCACCGCATCGAATACGCCAAAGGCGGCCTATCCCACCGAGGAAACTGCGAATGCCGCTGCAAACGACACCACACCCTCCGCCACCGCACCGGCTTCACCATCACCCAACACGGCCACACCACCACCTGGACCACCCGCAACGGCCGCACCTACCCCGTCCCACCCGACAAAGACATCAA